>OMFF01000444.1_pt1 | contig 15355 bp, 20 predicted proteins | sample 1645581 | NCBI WGS metagenome assembly OMFF01 (sample SAMEA103958140, study PRJEB25191) | human gut metagenome | biome: human-associated habitat [ENVO:00009003]; feature: intestine environment [ENVO:2100002]; material: feces | place: Germany | collected 2013/2015
CACAGGTTGTTGTTTTGCCAACGCCGCCTTTCTGGTTGGCGATGGCGATGATTTGTGTGTTCATGACTTCACCTCATTTCTGATTGTTGCTGTTGTTTCTGGAAATAGAAAAAGCCGCCACTTCAAAATAAAAAGTGAAGTGACGGCTCTTTCTATGGCCGGAATATGAGTTCCTGAAATGAAAAAAGCACCCAGTCATTTTACACTGAGTGCTGTATCAAATTCATATTCAATTATTCAAATTAGGTCAAACTATGCCAAACTGCCACAGCCAAAAACGAGGGGAAAGAGGGCTGAAAAGTAGCCCCCAAAACACCCACAAAATCGGCTCTCGGTTAACCACTTTGGGCACCACTTGACCCTCTTTTTGCCCTCTTTTTGGCCGGTTAACCACTTGCGGACCACTAAAAATTGGGTGAAAACGGCTCTCGTTTTGCCAAATTTGGTCAAACCATATCATCCCGTTTAGATATAGCAAAAGCCCGGAAAACCTTGATTTTCCGGGCTTTTTGAACCATTTTGATATAGTCTGAGCAGTCGATTATCGCTTGCTGAACTGCGGAGCGCGACGAGCTGCTTTGAGACCGTATTTCTTTCTTTCCTTCATTCTGGGGTCACGGGTCAGGAAGCCGGCGGCCTTCAGGGAAGCACGATACTCGGGGTTGACAGTCAGCAGGGCGCGGGCGATGCCGTGACGGATAGCGCCGGCCTGGCCGGAAACGCCGCCGCCGCAGACGGAAACAACCACGTCGACCTTGTCAACTAGCTCGGTGGTGACCAGGGGCTGACGGACGACCAGCTTCAGGGTCTCCAGACCGAAGTAATCGTTGATATCGCGGCCATTGATGATGATGGAGCCGGTGCCGTTCTCGTAAACGCGAACGCGGGCAACACTGGACTTACGACGGCCAGTGCCGTAAAAATACTTCTTCTTGCTCTCGTACATTCTGTGTTACCTCCAATTAGTCCAGAGTCCAGGCTTCGGGCTTCTGGGCAGCATGAGGATGTTCAGCACCCTTGTACAGGTGCAGACGGGTCATGCAGTTGCGGCCCAGAGTGTTCTTGGGCAGCATGCCCTTGACGGCGACTTCCATAGCGTAGTCGGAACGGTTCTCCATCATAGTGCGGGCCTTGGTTTCCTTCAGACCGCCGATCCAGCCGGACACGCGATAGTAGACCTTCTGCTCGGGCTTCTTGCCGGTCAGAACAGCCTTGTCAGTGTTGATGATGATGACGTTGTCTCCGCAATCAACGTTGGGAGTAAAATCGACCTTGTGCTTGCCGCGCAGCAGGTTAGCAGCGATCACAGCGGTACGGCCCAGGGGCTTGCCGGCTGCATCGATGATATACCACTTGCGCACCACGGTCTCCTTCTTGGCGAGGGTAGTGGACATATGGGTTCCTCCAATTTTTTTGGTAAAATATTTTGACATTCTCATGTGTTTGAAGTACAATATCTTCAAACTGCTTAGCATTTATACCATAAGAAAATTCAAATGTCAACACCTTTTTTGAAGATTTTTATGAAACAATATATAATCTTCAAATATCGCTGAAATACTCTTGAATGCTCTTAAATGCTCGCTTACCTATTTTACCTGTTTTAGGAGGAAATCTTAAAAATGCAGAAACTTGTCGGCCTGGTTCGCAGGTGCGTGGAAGACTATTCCATGATCGAAGACGGAGATAAAGTCGCCGTAGGCGTCTCCGGAGGAAAGGATTCTCTGGTGCTTTTGAAGCTTCTGGCGGCGCTGCGGAGCTATCATAATAAGAATTTCCAGCTGGAAGCAATCACCATCGATATGGGCCTTGGCATGGATTATACGGAGATTGCGCAGTTGTGCAAAGAACTGGATGTGCCCTATACCGTTGTGAAAACGGAGATCGGCCCCATTATCTTCGACTATCGGAAGGAAAAGAACCCTTGCTCTATGTGCTCCAAAATGCGCCGGGGCGCGTTGAATCAGGCACTGGTGGATAAGGGTTTTCATAAGCTTGCCCTGGGCCACCACTATGACGATGCCGTGGAAACCTTTCTCATGAGTCTGATTTACGAGGGCCGGATCAGCTGCTTCCAGCCGGTCACCCATCTGGACAGAACCGGAATTACCCAGATTCGCCCGATGCTCTACATCCACGAAAAGACCGTAGCCGCCTTTGCTGAGCGGGAGAACCTGCCGGTACTTCAGAATCGCTGCCCGGTGGATAAGCACACCAAGCGGGAGGAAATCAAGGATCTGATATACGACCTGGTGAAGACCTATCCGGATTTGAAGGAGCGTATTTTTGGTGCCATGCAGCGCTACCCCCTGGAGGCCTGGGAGCCCCACGGCCGCTACAAGCGGCCAAAGGAGCAGGAATAAGGTGCAAGGGAATAATTTCCAGAAAAAAAGGAAAAGCTTTCTCCGTCATGAAAAGGAGGAAGCAATATGGTAAAAGGCATTTCCCGCCAGGTGATCCTGGTGCCCGGACCGGGCACGGAGCTGTTTGACCAGGCAATTTTTATTTTAAAAGACAACGCTGTTTCAGAAGGCGTCAGCGATGAAGCATTGCTAAAAGAGGCCCGTCAGGTCATGCGAGGCGGCAGAAGGCGATATAGACCCCTGTATGCCCTTTTCTGGGCGCTCTGTGGCTCTTTGCTGACAGGTGCGGCCTGGGCGCTGAGCGCCATTCTGAGATAAGCAATCCCTTAGAAAGAGAGAGAATCTATGCAAATCGGAAATTTATCGGTTGAAAACCCCCTGTTTCTTGCCCCGATGGCAGGGGTGACGGATTGGGCCTTTCGGACGGTCTGCGCAAGGCTGGGGGCCGGGGTTACGGTGACGGAGATGGTCTCCTCCCGGGCCCTGGTCTATAAGGACCAGAAAACGGCCAAGCTTTTGCGAAAAAACGAGGGGAGTCTCTGCGGCGCTCAGATTTTTGGCAACGACCCGGAAATCATGGCCCAGGGAGCCCGGTTGGCGCTGGAAATTTCCGGCTGCGACTTTTTGGATATCAACATGGGCTGCCCTATGCCGAAAATCGCCAATTCCGGCGACGGCAGCGGCCTGATGCGCACGCCGGAGCTGGCCCAGAAAATTGTGGAGGCCGTTGGAAAGGCCGTTAACGTGCCGGTGACGGTAAAATGCCGCCTGGGCTGGGATAAGGGCAGCATCAACGTGTTGGAGTTTACCAAACGCATGGAGGACGCAGGAGCCGCCATGGTGACGGTCCATGGCAGAACCCGCAGCCAGCTTTATTCCGGCGTGGCCGACTGGGACATGATTCGTAAGGTCAAAGCCCAGCTGTCCATTCCCGTTATCGCCAACGGAGACATCACTGGCCCGGAGGCTGCGCTGCGCTGCGCCAAATGGACCGGGGCCGATGGGCTGATGATCGGCCGCAGCTGCTTTGGAGATCCCTGGATTTTCCAGCAGGTGAAGGCTGCCATGGACGGGGAGGAGATTCCCCAGCGGCCTGTTTTGAGAGACCGCATTGCCGTAGCGGTGGAGCAGTTTCAGCTTGCTGAGCAGGACCACGGGGAGCACGTAGCCTGTCTGGAGGCGAGGAAGCATTTTGCCTGGTATCTCCGGGGCGTCAGCCATAGCGGATTTTATAAGCAGCAGATTTCTTCTCTGACTACCATGGAGGATATTTACCGGGTTGCCAAGGAAATTTCCAGAGATTTGCAGTAAAATGCACGGATAAGAAAAGCACCGTTTCACATCCTAGCCAAGAGAGGTGACAGATGTGAAACGGCTTTTTGCATACCTTTTGGCGGGCCTTGCTTTGGTCCTGCCCGTGAGGGCAGAACCTATCCGTTGGGTGGACTTTGATGTGAGCACGGAATCCATGGCCTACGCCATGCAGCAGGACATCCGCACGGCAGAGCAGGAGAAGCACCTGAGCTGGATCGAGATTTTGGCTTTGGCTGCCTGCCGCACAGGGGGAAAATGCCCGCTGTCTGCCGTAAAAAAAGCCGCAAAGGACCTAGAAGGGGATGTTTCCCCCGAGGAGGCAGCAGGGGAGCTGGGGAAATACTATGCCTATTATTATGAGGCCTACTCCGCCGCTCTGGGTGGGCTGGTTGGAAGCTACGCTATTTTCAAGGATGGCCAATGGGTCCCGCAATACGGCCTGAAGACCTTTTCGCCCATTGCTGCGGGCTACGGCTACAGCCATTGCGATGATTTTGGCGTTGGCAGAAGTTTCGGCTTCAAGCGCAAGCATCTGGGCAATGATCTCATGGGCGGCCTGGGAACGCCAATCGTAGCCGTGGAAGGCGGAATCGTGGAAGCCATGGGCTGGAACCGTTACGGCGGCTGGCGGGTGGGCATTCGCTCTTTTGACGGGAAGCGGTACTATTACTATGCCCATCTGCAAAAGGACCGTCCCTTTGCTTCCGGGCTGGAAATTGGGGACCAGGTGGATGCCGGGCAGCTCATCGGCTTCATGGGAAGGTCCGGCTATTCGGACAAGGAAAATGTAAACAATATTGAGGTGGTGCATCTGCACTTTGGCCTGGAGCTGGTCTTTGACGAGAGCCAGAAGGAATGCAACAGCGAAATCTGGATCGATGTTTACCAGCTGGTCCGGCTCTTATCTGCCCACCGCAGCAGCTATCAAAAAACCGACCGGGGCTGGGAACGGGTGTACCCATATAAGGATCTGGACTGGACAGAGTTTCCGGCATAAGACAATGCCATTGCCCGGCGGCAATGGCATTGGATGCTTAAATCTGCTTTTCAACGCTTTGGACGGTGAGAACGGTGTCCTCTACTGTGAAGCGGATGTCGAATCCGGCGAAGTTCAGCCCGTAAACCCTTCCTGGCGTTCGCTGATAGGAGGGCCTGGGATCGTGAGAAAGAACGCCCACAGCGGCCGCCTGCTTGTCGGCAGGCAGCTTTTCCAGAAGCTCCTGGGGGAATTTTACGTCCAAAAGAAAATCGCCTACTCGGTCTGTGAAACCTCCGGCAGCCTCTGGACGGCTGTCGGAATAGGGAATATAAGGCTTGATGTCGAAGATGGGAGTGCCGTCCAGCAGGTCCGCACCGCCGACAATGAGCACCATCCCGTACTGCTGGGTGTGCTTCACCTCTAGCAGACGGACGCAGGAGAGCCCCAGGTTGTTGGGCCGGAAGGGGGAGCGGGTGGCAAAGACGCCCATGCGGGTGTTTCCGCCCAGCCGGGGGGGGCGCACGGTAGGAGACCAGCCTTCCCGGACTGCCTGGGAAAACTGCCAGATGAGCCACAGATGGGAGTATTCTTCAATGCCTCTAAGAGCATCGTCGTTTCGGTATTCCGGCTCGAAGACGATCATGGACCGCAGCTCCTCCACAAGTCCGCTCTGTCTGGGAATGCCGAATTTCGTGGGAAAATCGCTGCGCATATGGGCAATCGGATGCATTTCCATGGTCTCCATCAGGCGTTTCTCCCGCGAAAAGCAAAGGTAAGGGCATAGAAAACGGTGAGCACCAGGCTGATGGCTGCGCCTGCAGAACAGCCGAAACTGTAGGAGATACTCAGGCCCACAATGCCGGACACCAGGGCAAAGAGCACGGAATACAGATGGTACTGCTTCTGGTTCCGGGAGATATTCCGGGAGGCCGCCCCCGGCAGCACCAGCAGGGAATTGAGGATCAGCAGGCCCATGCTGGAAATGGACAGGGTCACCACAACCGCAATGGTTACGGTAAACAGTGTTTGGGACAGCGCCACGGGAATGCCCCGGGAGGAGGCCAGCTGGGGGTGCACTGCCGTCAGGGTCAGCCGGTTGGCGTACAGGCACCAGAAGACCAGAACCGCCAGCAGGACAATGGCCAGCATCCCGATCTCACCGGGGGTGATGGACAGCACATCGCCAACCAGATACTTGTTGTATTTTGTGAAGCTGCCGCCGCCCATGGTGGCAACCAGAATGCCCAGAGCCACAGCGGCGCTGGAGAAGACGCCAATCAGCGTATCCGCTGCCTGGTTGCTGTCCCGGCGGAGATAGGAGAACAGTAGGGCGAAGAATACGCTGAATGCTACCGCGGCCCAGGTGGGCGCGGCAATGCCGAAGAGGGACCCAAGAGCAATGCCCGTAAAGGCGGAGTGCCCCAGGGCGTCGGAAAAGAAGCTCATATGGCCGGTGACGACCATGGTGGAGAGAATGCCGAACAGCGGTGCCATGAGCAGCAGGGCAAGAAGTGCGTTTTTCATAAAGTCCCAGTGGAGCATTTCCAGGGGGAGCGCGTCACAGATGGCGTACCAGAGGCTCATAGAGACCCTCCTTTCATGTGGAAAATGGCCTGAAAGGCATCTGAGGACAGAACCTCCTGGGCGGTTCCTTTGGCCCGGATGCCGCCGTCGATGAGGACCACCTGGTCTGCATATCTGGGCAGCAGGGAAAAGTCGTGGGTGGTCATGAGAATGGACAGGTCATAATTTTTCCGAATTTCGTCCAGCATGTCCATCAGAGTGGTCATGCCCTCGGCGTCAACGCCGGACAGGGGCTCGTCCAGAATCAGAATATTGGGCATGGGCTCCAGGGCAAGGGCCAGCAGCACCCGCTGCAATTCGCCGCCGGAGAGGGTGCCTACCCGTTTGTGGATCAGGTCAACGCCGTGAACCCTGTCCAGGCAGACGCGGATGGTTTCATCCATGGCCTTGGAAATGCCCAGAAAGGCGGGGCGCTTGGACATACAGCAGGCGAACAGATCTGCAACGCTCAGCGGTTCGCTGGGGTCAAAAGCAGGGCTCTGGGGAACATAGCCGATGCGGGGCTTGTGGCTGCGCTTTCCGGGCTCGGAAAAGGCAATCACGCCGGTGTAAGCCCGCTGGCCCAGAATGGCTTTCAGAAAGGTACTCTTGCCTGCGCCGTTGGGGCCAATCAGGGCCACCATTTCGCCGCAGTGGACATGCAGATTCATGTCCTTCAGGATCTGGCTGCCGCCGATGGTGACGGCCAGATTCTCCACCCGCAAGCAGCAGGCGTGGCCGCAGTCATTATAATGCAGTTCGCTCATCCGAGAGCCTCCTTGACAGTGTCGATGTTGCGGTACATGGCTTCAAAATAGCTGTCTCCGGCCATGGCCATATCCAGCACATAGGTTTTTGCGCCGGTTTCCCGGGAGAGAATGTCGGCGGCGGAGGTGCTGCCGTTCTGCTCTACAAAGATTGCGGGAAGCTGATGCTCCCGGGCCAGACAGATCAATTCGATCAGTTCCTTGGCAGAGGCCTCGCTGCCGGATTCCTCCTCCACTGCCGCCAGAATTTCCAGGTCAAAGGCCTGGGCGAAGTAGGCAAAGCCATCGTGGAAGGTGATCAGCTCCCGGCAGGAGAGCTGGGACAGGTGATCCCGGCCGTATTGCGCCAGGGCATCCAGCCTGGAAAGCAGGTCGTCCAGATTGGTGGAGAAAACCGTTTTCCATTGGGGGTAACGATCGGACAGACCGGTGCAGATATTGGCGGCCATGATTTTGGCATTGGCAGTGGAGAGCCAGATGTGGGGATCGTCCTCATGGTGGTGCTCGTCCTCGCGGGCCTCATGGGTGTGGTCCTCTCCATGATCATGTCCGTCGTGGTCGTGGGCTTCCCCTTCCAGCAGGGAAATTCCCTGAGAGGCATCCACCGAGGGCTTCCCGGCGAGGATGTCCTCCATAAATTCCTCCAGCCCTGCACCGGAGAGGATGATGAGATCGGCGCTCACCGCCTGACGGACCTGGTTCACGTTCAGGGAGTAGTCATGCAGGCAGGAGACGGGCTCTGAGATCAGCCGTCCAACTGTCAGGTCCGTTCCGTGGCAGAGGGCTTGGGTGAATTCATAGACCGGCAGGGTGGTGGCGGCAATGTCGGTTGCCTCCGGCTTCCCGGCACAGCCGCTGAGAGAGAGGCAGATCAGAAGTAAAGTCAGGAAAATGCTTGTTTTTTTCATAAAAATACCTAAGAAGAAAGGCCCTGATGATCAGGGCCTTCCAGAGTCTGGGATCAGTGCTTTTCGGTCCACTCTTTGACCTTGGTCTTCGCCAGCCGAAGAATGTCCTCATTGGGGTAGGGAGAAGCTTCGCCGCCGGAAACATACAGGAAGTACAGGCCGCCTTCGGTCTGGTACAGCCTCTCCTCGTAACCGGCAGGATCACCCAGAGCACCGCTGGTGAACTTATGGATCAGGGTAGCGGTTTCGGTATCGTACTCTTTCTTGCAGATGATCTTTTTCATGGAACAAGCCTCCTTTCATTGGCGATTCTTTCTACTATTATACAGATAATTGTTAGGAAATCAAGTAAAAAGAATAAGACTTTCCAACGATTTTCAAAAAACTGGAGAATCAAAGAGAAAATCCGCAGTCAAATGACGCATAGCACAGCACATTGCACAAAGATTTTTTGCTTTTTCACAGAAAAATACGGATGCAAAGCTGTTTTTGAACTAAAAACCATAAAACATTCGTTGAATGGTTCGAAAAATCTGCTGCCCGGGGGTCAGGGCAGTCGAGGCAACTTGCCCAAAAAGCCTCGCAGAGTTTGGCGGCGTAAGCCGCCAAATAAAATGAAAACTTGTCGGAAAAGCCCGTAAGGGGTTTTTCGACAGCATAAATCGGCTGCCCGGGGATCAGGGCAGCCGAGGGAAAACTCTGCAATATGGCAACAGAAAAGAAATATTAGGAGGTATTTCGGCAATAGGTGTCCAATCACAGAGTGTTTAGCATCTTTACGCCAGAGACTCACCCAAGCTGCGGCAGGCGTTCAGAGCGTCGTCGTCGGGGGCTTCCTGACAGATGACACTGTCGCAGACCAGACTTGCACCGTCATTCCGGCAGGTATCCTCCCAGGTGCGCATCCATTCACCGTCACCCCAGCCATAGGAGCCGAACAGGGCGATTTTCTTGCCGGAGAGCTTGCTTTCACAGCTCTCGAACATGGGGGCAAATTCGCTGTCTTCCAGCTCTTCCGCACCCATAGCAGGGCAGCCAAAGGCGATGGCATCGAAGGCATCCACCTTGCCGCCGTCAAATTCCGTGGCGGTAAACAGCTCGGCAGAAGCGCCTGCCTTCCGCGCACCTTCGGCAACGGCCTGGGCCATGGCCTCGGTGTTCCCGGTGCTGCTCCAATAAACAACTGCGATTTTCATAGTTTTTCAAATCCTTTCTTATCACTCAACCGGCTACGGTGAGTCGTTCAATGTTTGTGCCTTTTGCAAGCTGCTGACAGTAGATGCCGGTACACTTCCTGTAGAGAGCAAAGGTCTTCTGCGCCTGATCCTCGTTTTCGTATACCCGCCAGCAGCCTACGCATTTGCAGGGCCGCTGCTCCAGAAAGCCCCGGACATCTGCTGCCGGATAGCCGAGAAACAGGCCGATTTCGTGGGGGAATTCTCCTCGCTGCCGGAGCTTCCGGGCCAGAGACGTCAGGCATTTTCCACTCTGACAGCTGGTGTAGCCGCACTGGCGGAGCAGGGCTGCACTGGCGTTGGCGGAAAGGTCCTGCTCCAATCTGGCAGGGCGGTAGAGATAGACCAGCGCCCGCTTTTCGGAAAATCGCAGCGGGATCGCCCGGACGCCCTTTGGACCCAACCGGCGGTTCAGCTGCCGAAGAGAGCTCAGCAGCTCCTCCCGGCTTTCATAGGGACAGTTGAAGAGACTGGCTGTTTTCAGCCCTGCGAGGGTAGGGGCGCAATTGCGCACCAGCAGCTCCTCAGACATGGCGCGTCCCCTTGTGCAGGACGATCCGACGCAGGGTATGTCGGGTAAAAACAGCACCAACAAAAATGAGTGTAATCGCTGTGAGTGCGTTGACAGCGGAGAGTATTTGCAAGATTTCCATAAGTCGAACCTCCTGTGTTCGTGATGGGACAGCCATCCTTGGTATATGTCGGTTAGCCTTTGCTAACCGACAACATCATACACGATAGAGGCTCGTTTGTCAAGCATTATTTTCCTACTTCTTTTATAGGGATATATGTTCCTGCAAGATGTGTTTGAATTCCTGGGCGGCGATGCGCAAGGGCTGTCCGGTCCGGCTGACCAGGCAGATATTTCGTTGAGGTTCGGGGACGGATAGGGACAATATGCGGACATCCTGGTTCCCTGTCAGAAATTCCTCCGGCACAAAGCCTATGCCGAGATCGCTGGCGGCCATGGGCAGAATCTGGTCTGCCGTTGCTGCCTCAATGTCGGGCTGGAAAGGGAGGGAGAGCTTGCGGAACCATTCCTCGTAAAACCGGTAGCTCATGGTGTCCCGGCCCAGGCAGACCAGGGGATACCGGCACAGGTCCTCCGGCGACAGGGTGTCCGGGCAATTCAGCCCGGGTCCGCAGACCGGAACCTCCCGCACGGTTTTCAGCGTTTGCAGAACCATATCCTTTCCAAGCTCCAAGGGGGTCGTCACCAGTGCAAAGTCCACCAGACCTTCCTGGAGCGCGGCAATGGCCTGGGGCGTGGAGTGGTTGGATACACGGATTTGCACCCCCGGATAGTGCCGCCGGAACTGCTTCAGCACCGGCAGCAGCAGGCACCGCAGAGCCACCTCGCTGGCGCCGATGGAGAGTGTGCCGCTTTGCAGCTCCCGCTCCATGGTGAGCTCCCGCTGGGCAGCTTCCAGGTGGGCCATGGCGGGCTCTACATGGGCGTAGAGCCGCTCCCCCTCCGGTGTCAGCCGTACGCCTCGGTTGGTCCTGGAAAACAGCTGACAGCCAAGCTCGCTTTCCAGCAGCTTGATGACCCGGGTCACATTGGGCTGGTTGGAGTAGAGCAGCTCTGCGGCACGGGTGATGCTCCCGCATCGGGCAGTATGATAGAACACGCGGTAGTAGTCGAGAGAAATTTCCATATTGGTTGCTCCATGTCAATTTAGTATTTCTGATATCTAATATATGTATTTTACATATTTCTATTTGAGGATTATACTACACCGGTAATTGGGTGTCAAGAGACACAAAAAAGAGAGGAAGCCAGAGAAATATGGACGAAAAGTATACAGTTTGCATTGGACGTCAATACGGCAGCGGCGGCCGGGAGGTTGGTGCGCTGGTGGCTGAGAAGCTTGGCGTCACCTGCTATGATAAGCTTTTGATTCAGGAGGCTGCCCGGAAGAGCGGCATAGACGAAACCTTTCTGAAAAACAATGAAGAGCGGTTGACAGAGGTTCTGCTGCCCTTCAGCGGAAACACGTTTGCAGACGAGGCAGATATGGCTGGTGTGTTCTATTCTGCCGGAGAGAATGCCTACGGCGCTGAGAAGCAGGCAATTGTGTCCATTGCGGACCGGGAATCTGCGGTGATCATTGGCCGCTGCGCCTCTTCCATTCTTTCGGATCGAAAAAATGCGCTCTCCGTTTTCCTGTATGCAAACGAAGCGGACTGCGTGGCGCGAATCGCCCAGCGTAACGGCCTGACGGAGCGGAAAGCCCGGGAGCGGATGGAGCGCATCAACCGGATGCGCAGGCATTATTTCAATTTCTATTCCATGACCGAGTGGGGCAAGCCGGAGAGTTATGATGCCATGCTCTGCACAAGTACCCTGGGCATTGAAGGCTGCGCGGATATGATCGTGGCGATGCTGAAAAAGAAGCTGGAGGCGAAGACCCATGAATAAGGATCTGACGGTCGGGAAGCCTGAGTCGGTGCTGTGGCGGTTCTGCCTGCCGCTGTTCGGCAGCATCATTTTCCAGCAGCTTTACAACCTGGCGGATAGCTTTGTGGCAGGCAAATTCGTAGGCGAAAGCGCCCTGGCAGCCGTGGGCAACAGCTATGAGATCACGCTGATCTTTATCGCCTTCGCCTTCGGCTGCAACATTGGCTGTTCCGTCATTGTCTCCCAGCTGTTTGGCGCAAAACGGATGGCGGATTTGAAAACCGCCGTCTATACGACCCTGATTTCCAGCGGCGTGGTGTGTCTGCTTCTGATGGGCCTTGGCACGCTGCTGTGCACGGATCTTCTGCAGCTGATCAACACCCCAGAGGACATTCTCCCGGACTCCAAGCTCTACCTGGACATTTACATTCTGGGCCTGCCCTTTGTATTCTACTACAATGTGGCAACGGGAATTTTCTCCGCGTTGGGAGATTCGAAAACGCCCTTCTATTTTCTGGCGGCATCGTCCCTTTCCAATATCGCCGTGGATATCCTCTTTGTGACGGCGTTCAAAATGGGCGTGGCCGGCGTAGCATGGGCAACCTTCCTGTGCCAGGGCGTCAGCTGCGTGCTGGCGCTGGTTGTGGTGTTCCGGCGGTTTCGGACCATTGAAGCGGAGAAAAAACCGGCGCTGTTCTCCTGGACGCTGTTCAAGAAAATCGCCGTTGTGGCGGTTCCCAGCATCCTGCAGCAGAGCTTTATTTCCGTTGGCAATATCGTCATCCAGGGCGTTATCAATACCTTCGGTTCCAGCGTTATGGCGGGCTATTCTGCCGCGGTGAAGATGAACAATCTGGTGATCACCTCCTTCACCACCCTTGGCAACGGCATTTCCAACTATACCGCCCAGAACATAGGTGCGGAAAAGCCGGAGCGTGTCCGTCAGGGCTTCGGGGCCGGGCTCAAGCTGGTGTGGCTGCTGTGCGTGCCCCTGGTGGCGCTGTATCTGCTGGCAGGAGGTGTGCTGCTGCGGATATTCCTGGACGATACCACAGGCACAGCCATGCAGGTGGGCATTCAATTCCTGCGCATCCTGTCGCCCTTCTACTTTGTTGTGTCTGCAAAGCTGGTGTCCGATGGCATCCTGCGGGGAGCAGGGATGATGAAGCAATTCATGGTTGCGACGTTTACGGACCTTATCCTTCGTGTGGTCCTTGCAGAGGTCCTTTCCGTTCCCTTTGGAACGCTCGGCATCTGGTGTGCCTGGCCCATCGGCTGGACGATTGCCATGGTTCTGTCTGTGATTTTCTACAGACGCGGAGCGTGGAATAAAAAATAAAGCTTCCCGGAACGTTGCGTTCGCGGGAAGCTTCCAGAGCGGCGTGATTTCGGTCACGCCGTCTTTTGTATCTATTTCTTTACAGCGCGTGGCCCAGCAGATACCAGATGATCAGAAATCCGGGCAGCAGCGGCAGATAGGCGGGCAGGGCAGCGGGGCTGATGTGGATGATCAGAAAATTGAAGTGATCCATGGCGTAAAAAACCCCGCAGAGGATGGCCGTGGAGAGCACAGACTTGGAGACCTGCCGTCCAATCAGATTGGAGAAGAAGAAGGTATAGATCCCGCCAAGAATGGGGTTGACCACCGTCAGGAAAATGCCCAGCACCAGCTTGAGCAGTCCCAGCAGCAGAAAGCAGATCAGGACCACCAGCAGCACAGCAGGGGCGTGGTAGACGAGCGCTGAGGGCAGATATTTTTCAATGGCCCAGTTGGCCACCAGGTGCAGCCCCATGGCCAGAATGACGCTCAGAAAGCGGGAGAGGAACCATGTAAAGGGGTTGTCTCCGTCCGGAAGCAGTGCATCCATGCAGTTGACCACGAAGGACAGCAGAATCAGAGCCAAAATCTGGCTGCACAGCGTCTCAAAGGCCGTGCCGTGGAAGGGCAGGACAAACAGATAGTCCTGCACGAAGGTCACAAAGGGCAGGGGGGAGAGCAGCTTGGAAAGTCCTGCAGGCTGGAAGGCATAGACCACAACGGTCAGCACATACACAGTCAGAATACCCGCCGAGGAGGACAGCGCATGGTTTAAGTCGGACTTATTGCCAAAGATCAGCTTGAACAACACGCCAACACCCAGAAGCGCCGCAACAAACACAAGGATGAATTTCAAAGAAGCGCCGATGTCAAAGGATACGGGAATGGCCGATACAGCGCCTTTTAGAATGTCGCTCCAATTGTCCGGCAGGAAGTCCTTGGCGGCAGCGAGAATAGAATTGAGATCCAGTTCCATAGAGATACCCTTTCGAAGAGATGCGCATAGATTCTGCCCGAAGGGAGGAAAACCTATACAGGATGAAAAAACCTCCGCCGAAAACGGCGGAGGTAAAATGCCTTTTCGAGATAAATTACTTGATCTCGGCCTCGGCGCCGGCTTCCTTCAGCTCGGCAACCAGCTTCTCGGCGTCTTCCTTGGAGATGGCTTCCTTCAGGGTCTTGGGGCAGTTGTCAACCAGATCCTTAGCGTCCTTCAGGCCCAGGCCGGTAGCGGCACGGACAACCTTGATAACGCCCAGCTTGGAAGCGCCGGCGCTCTTCAGGATAACGTCGAACTCGGTCTTCTCCTCGACCTCAGCAGCAGCGCCGGCAGCGGGAGCGGCAACAGCAGCAGCAGCGGCGGAAACGCCGAAAACATCCTCCAGGGTGTGAACCAGCTCGGACAGCTCCAGAACGGTCAGGCCCTTAACTTCCTCAACGAGAGCAGTGATCTTTTCACTAGCCATTGTAATATCCTCCTAAAATGTAGATTAGATTGTGTGTGTTAGCTTACGAACTTAAGCTTCTGCGGTAGCAGGAGCGCCGCATTCCTTCTGCTCCCGGATCTGGTCCAGGACGAAAGCCAGGCTGGAGATAGGAGCCAGGAAGGTACCCAGAACGGATGCAACCAGAGCATTCTTGCTGGGCAGCTCACCGAAGCCATTGAGCTGGTCAGCGGACAGGACAGAGCCCTCCACGACGCCGCCCTTGATGGACAGGGTGTTCTTGTTCTTCTTGGCAAACTCGCAGACGATACGAGCAGGGGCGATGGGGTCGCCGGTGGTGGAAGCCATGGCGGTGGTGCCGTTCAGAATCTCAGCAAAATCGTAGCCAGCATCTTTGGCAGCGAAATTGGTCAGGGTATTCTTCACAACGGAGTACTCAACACCAGCTTCACGGAACTGCTTACGCAGCTCGGTATCCTGAGCGACGGTGATACCCTTGTAGTCGACGAAGACGACGGAAGAGGCTTCCTTGATCTTGCCGGACAGGTTGGCAACAACGGCCTTCTTGCTCTCAAGAACCTTTGCGTTAGGCATAATTTTCACCTCCGAATAAAATAAAAATATCTTCCTGCCAAAGAGCAGAAAGATACGATGAAAATCTATTCAACGCACCTCGGCAGGATTTACCTTTTTACCTGCTGTCTTTGGCAACTCCTAGATAATAGCATAGGAAAGACGATTTGTCAACAACTTTTTTGAAAAAATTTGACAGGCCGTTGCCTGCATTATCCAAAATTTTTTGGAAAGCCCCCGAACGCGAACGTTCGGGGGTAAAAGCATTTTTAGCTTACAGGTACTTGGCAGTAGAGACCTTTACGCCGGGCCCCATGGTGGACACGACGGTGCAGGACTTGATATACTGACCCTTGGCAGCTGCGGGCTTTGCCTTCACAACAGCCTTCAGCAGGGTGTCCATGTTCTCGCTGAGCTTCTCAGCGCCGAAGGAAACCTTGCCGATGGGGCAGTGGATGATGTTGGTCTTGTCCAGACGGTACTCGACCT
>OMFF01000450.1_pt1 | contig 15115 bp, 13 predicted proteins | sample 1645581 | NCBI WGS metagenome assembly OMFF01 (sample SAMEA103958140, study PRJEB25191) | human gut metagenome | biome: human-associated habitat [ENVO:00009003]; feature: intestine environment [ENVO:2100002]; material: feces | place: Germany | collected 2013/2015
AAGATTATGCAGAGGACGAGTATGCGCGCCCGGATTTTAAGCTGACAGTAATAGATCGTGAACAGGCTCTACGGATGTATGACGAGGGTAAGCAGATTTATCTCGTCCGCATCAGTCCGTGGCCGATTCTTGTCACGGCACGAGAGGAAATCGAGCGAGGAAGCGATACCTTCCAGATTGCAATAGCAGACTTGGAGCAGGAGCGGAACATGACAGAACAGGAAAATATGCTGCTGTATGGCAGCGAAAAGCAGTTCGGTATTTATCAGATCACGGAGCGTGACCCGGAACACAACTACCGCTTCATGGGGCTGGATTTTGTGCAGAAGAAAGGCATGACGGTTGCCCGTGCAGACTATGACCTGATTTATACCGCGCCGCTTACGGAAAAGGACACGCTGGATGGCATTTATGAACGGTTCAATATCCAGCGTCCGGCAGACTTTACGGGCCATTCGCTGTCGGCCAGCGATGTGGTGGTACTCAATGATGGCGGTACGGTCAAAGCCTACTATGTGGACAGCATTGGATTTGCTGAACTGCCGGAATTTTTCAAGGAAAGGAATATGGAGTTGCAGAAAGAAAACCTTTTGAACGAAGAATTGCAGGAAATCGAAATCTTTGATAAGCCCGGTCTTTTCAGCAATGGCCGACTGCGGGATGAAGAAGTGCCGGAGGGTTTATATCGCTATGATCTGCGCGGTTCAGACTATGACCCCGGCCAGCCCATTACAGTGGAGAAAACTGTGGTAGTGAACCACGCGGCATCTGTTCTGATGGCCGAAGAGCTTGACCTTGGTGCAGAGGGGCGGCTGGAACTTGGCGAGGAAGGACTGAACTTCACAGGTGCAGAGTTGACCGTGCGGGAGTTCATGGAGGAACAGCAGCAGAAAAGAAGTGGTCTGATCCACGGCGATTCCGACCATATCGCAGTCGAAGGGCATATCGGCACATGGTATGCTGTTGATGAAACGAAAGTCGGTGGGGAGAAGTTCTTCCTGCTGGAGCATGAGGAACACGGCGATATGGCGGCTTGTGTTGCAGTCAATGAGCAGGGCAAACTGGTGGCAGAGGATTTGTGGAACGGCTTCGATGAAGATTTTCAGGAAGCAGTGCAGAAATACTTCTCTGAAAAATGGAATATGCCGAAAAAAGAAGATGTGGTGTCAGAGATTATTGAAAAGGCTACGCCGGTGCCGGACAACAGCGCACAGGACTATTCGGATGTGCCTGTCTACTATGAGCCGTTCAGCTATGCCAAAGAAAATGACGAGGTGGATTTATACCGTACATCCTATCGGCTGAACAGCGAGTGCAAGCAGGCAATCCATGAAGCAATTGCGGACAATTATGACGGGATGTACCTTGGCGATGATGCAGTCGATCAGGTGGTGCGGCAGTACGGCATGGAACGTGTGGGCTACATCCTGGCAAACACCTTGCACCACAAAAGTTATGATGGCCGCTTTTCTCACAGCAACAAGGAATGGGCAGAGCAGGTCAGCACCCCGGAGCATAACGTAGAGCGTATGACGTTCCGCACGGATTGGGTGGTTGACAGTCATCCGGCTGTTTTGGATGGCTTTGTGACGATGTTCCGGGAAGAACTGGATGCGCAGAAAGAACTGGAACAGGAGCAGCCTTTCGTAAAGCAGTTCTATGTGGTCGAAAATTTGCAGGCCGCGCCTTTGAAAATTGAGCGGTTCGGCAATCTGGACGATGCAATGTCGCAGTATCAGGCGCTTCCGAACCATTGCATGAAAGCCTTGGGTGTGGAGAAAAATCCTGATCCGCTGCCGGGTTCACTGGATGTTTTGCAGTGCAGGAACGGCATTGATACCATCGTGGAGGACTACAAAACGGTTCCGGGCTGGGATAACCCGTATATCCAGAATCATGTTGTCCAGCCGTTACAGGGAGCCTTAGCCGTGCAGGATGTGGAACTGGCCTATGAATTGCCGGATGCCTATTTCCATATCCAGACCTGTAACGATGGTTTCGACTATACCTTATATAATAAGGACTTCACGGAACGGGATGGCGGCATTCTCGAAACGGATGGAGATAAGTCTGTGCAGGAGGCTATGACGGAACTGCTTGCAGAGTTTGGCTGCGATGCGGCAGAGGGTAAAGTCATGGACGCGGCAGAACTGCGGGAACAGGTTGATGCGGTGGCTGAACAGCAGGCAGAGGTTTTGAAAGAAAAGCTTGCCGCAGAAAGACCTGCGCCTGAAGAAACGCTCAGCTTTTATGTTGCGGAGTGTTTGGAGTTTACGTTTGTGGGAGAGTTCCACGACCATCTGACGATGGAAGAAGCATTGGAAGTCTACGACAAGATTCCATCTGAACGGATGAACGCCGACAAGTGCATTGGATTCTGCATCGAGGAAGATGGTGGCTTTGTTGGAATGTATGAGCTGGTCGTGAACGATAAAGTGCAGCGCGAGAACATCAATTCCATCAACTACTTCAGGGATGATAAGCTGGTGCAGCAGGCGATCTCCGATATGGAAAAACTGATGGCGGCACGGCAGCAGAGTAAGGAGCAGGAACGCAGCAGTACGAAAAAGTCTGTTCTGGATGCCCTGCGCAGTCTGAAAGCCAAGAAGCAGGAGCAGCCTGCACAGGAACAGGATAAGCCGAAGAAAGCGAAAAAGAAAGGGATGGAGTTATGAGCAATGTACGCTTTGATGAACTGGAATTGATGCTGATGGCGATGTTTGAGCAGCCGACACTCAAGGATACGATTCAGGTGTTGACGGAGATCCAGCCGCTTGTGGTAGAGGATGCAGAGATGGCTGCGCTCGTTCAGCAGACGATCCCGAAGATGCAGCAGTTGAGCGAGCAGCAGTTTAAGGGGCTGGAACTGGAATGGCATAGGCCAGAGGAGGCGGAAGGAGAAAACGTAAAATGATAAACCAGTATAGAGTTTTCCAAATCAAAGAGGTGCATCATCAGCATTGGGCAAAATCCTATGCACAGCAGGTAGAGGACGGTTTTCTGATTCATCATCAGAATTACCAGAGTGCGTACAAAGGAAAGCCTGCACCCAGCGATACGCCGATGACAGCCCGGAAGCGGCTGGAAGAAAAGCGGCCAAATACATTTATTGGTCGTTCCTTTGGTGTTGGCGATGTGATCGTATGGGATGAAGAAAAGGAACGTAGGTTTTTCTACGTCGATAAAGAGGAACTGGTAGAGTTCGGTGGCTTTATGGATGCTGATGCAGCCGGAAATACTGTCGTCTACATGGTTCCCAATTATCAAATTGATGGAAAGACTGGAACGTGGCTTCCGTATGACAGCGAAGTTGTCGAGGGAGTTTGCTTTTTTATGATGCGTAACGAGCAACGCAAAGATGCCGTATCTCCAATCGTAGTAGATGGCAAAGGCGTATTTGTGACGGATGCTCCGAACGGCTTTGAAAATGTTCGTGCGGTTCTTACAGAATATGTCCATCATGCTGAAAAGAAGCAGCAGGATATGACCGAACAGACCGAGCATGAGAAATGCCTGACGAACGGAACATATGAACGTGCGCGGGAATCCGGCACAGAGCAGAATTACGACATGATAGATGGCTGCGTGAACAACGTGCCGAAAAAGCCACGGCGCATTGGTGGCAGATGGTCGGTGCTGGATCGGCTGCATATCAAGCAGGCAGAGCGAAAACAGAAAGAGCAGCCCCAACAGCAACAGCAGGAGCGAAGTCGTAAAAATTAAAAATCCGTTATGATACAGAGTGGTGGCTCCCCTAAAAAGGAGTCACCGCTCTTTTTTATTGAAAGGTCTTGCTATTTGTAAAATGGTTGTACATAATAGAAGAAAATAAGGAAATGGGGAAACCAAGGTGCAAGGCTGCGAAGAAAAAGAAGGAGTTCTTCTGCTATGGGAACGGGCATTGACTCTGTTTTACGAGAATGATACAGAATTGTTTGTTGCAGGGGCGCAGGAACGAACGATTGCAGGAAAAATCGCAATGTATATGGACAGGGTATACCCAAAGTTCTTTCAAATGTCTGGACTGGTGATTGATATTGAATATAACCGTTCAGGAGAAAATAGAAAGCCGAATAACTTATCAATAAAGGAGAGAAGTTGGACTGCACCAGATATTGTCTTACATAAAAGGCTGACCGATGATTATAATATTTTCTGCTGCGAAATGAAAAAGAATTCGGATTCTGGAAAATACGATGCAAGAAAAGTAAGAAGTCTTATACGCCACAGACATTATAAGTATGGGATTGATCTGTACAAGATAAATGAGGATGGTGTGAAATTCACGTTGTACTACCTGCGTGAAAATCATAAGCGGTATGAGAAAGAGGAATATATTTTCAATCTCAATAGTAACCGAATTGTGCAGGTAAAGGCGGAGAGTATCAAAGAATAAAACAGAAGGCCAGCCATAGGACTTTGGAAAAGTCTTATGGCTGGCTTTTTCATGCCATCGCTTAGAGTGATGGTTCGTGACTGTGCTTGGGCTGGGTACGGCTGTGCTGCTGCGTGTGTTCCGCTCCGAGAATCGTATCAACATTCCTGCAAGCGGTTTGCAGTTCGTGGTAGTAATCTTTGAAATAGATGTAGCTTTCGTATTGTGCGGTTCGAGCAGAAAGCAACTTTTCCTTTTCTGCTCGTAAATTTTTCATCGTGGGAATTGTGCCATCCGTGGAATTGCGTTTCAAGAATTGAACGGCTTCTTCGTGTCTGGCAATTTCATCCTGATGTGCAGAACGGTACATCTTCTTGTTGCCCGCCTGCAAAAATTCTTTGTATGTAGCCTTTGTGGAAAGATACTGCCCCAGATAGTGAATCTTCTCATTCAGTAGCTTCAAGTCGGCATCGGTAGATTTGGCGGTGTTGCGGGCATCTGACATTTTGGCAGATAATTCATCGCGCGCTTTTTTCAAATCATCGTAGCTGTCGTAGCCGTGCTGCTGTACATAGACGATGGTATTTGCCATCTGCTGCAAATTGGAAATTTTGACTTTCTGAGCATAGGCGCGACTTTGCTGGGCTTTTACGCAGTCCTGCAAATTCACTACCAGACGAAGATTGGACTTGATATAGAGAACGGCAATGGGGTCAGCAACACTCCATTGCTTTTTTTCTTTTGCAGCGGTAATCGCGTTACTTTCAAAAAGCGTCAGAAGATGTTCACGGTCAAAACTGGTTCCCAGAGTTCTGGCAGAGATGTATTTTTCTCTGTCCGGGAGAAGGTAACTAAATCGACCACGGTGGTCTTTTACCAAAATGTTGGATTCGGTTTGGAGTAGGCGGCTGAATTCTTCAAAAGATTTTGCTTTCTTTGCCGCAGCAGTAATGGAATCGCGCAACTTATCTTTCTCCGTTTGAAATTTGGTTTTCATGGGAGTGAAACCCTTTGCAATAAGCTCAGCGTTCAACTTGTCCAGATTGATCTGCCCGCGCTGTTTAGCATAATACTCCTGCTGCGTAATTTTATTGACAGACGGGGAAAGCAAATCGACCTGATTGAGATTTTCCCTCAAGCAGATATTCATAAGAGATTGCTGTAAATGCTTTAGGTAATCTTTCGTCAGATGGTGTTTGTAGCCCGCCTTACAGTCGATGGGACGTTCCATAAAGGGCTGCTGCGGAACATCCAGCTTTCGCAGACTGTTGATTACGATATGCACATGGATATTGCCGCTGCCGTTGTGACCGTCCATGTGGGTGCAGACCAACGCCTGATGCCCCGGAAAGTTGGCTTTTACATATTCCATGCCGATGGCCTGCGCCTGTTCACCTGTCAGTCCACACTCGTCTTTGTCGGCAGGATCGAAGCTGATGAGGTAGTGGTGCGTCTTGATTTCGTCGTAATTCTGATTCTTGTGGTACTGCGCATTAAGCATTTCGCACTCCACATCAAAAAGTTCCGGTTCACAGTTTATGCCCTCCAGAAGAATATCTCGACGGAGTACCCAGTTCCCGTTTGCATCCAGCAGGGGTTTCTTCAGAACTTCGTCATGCTCATATTTCAAATAGTCGAGTGCAGCACCATAGTCTGCACTTTTACCCGCGACGTGTTTTAAGATTGCCACGATAATCACCTGCCAGTCCTGCAATTTCTTTCCGCATAGCGCGGAGGTCGGTCATGCAACGATTGATTTCTTCCAGCATGGCACGAGATTGGATGCCGCCGCTGTTAAAAAAGGCTGCAATTTGGTTCAGGTTATTTCCGATATGGGAAAGCTGTCTTGCAAAATCTCGCAGTTCTGCAATGTCGGCAACGATGTTGTAATGAACGTGAAGTTTTTCGGTTATGGCCTGTTTCCTTACATAAACGGCAACGGGATAGCCAGCCTGTTCAGCAGAAAATGAAACCAGTGCGTACTCCACATCGGTAAAACGAACCATTACATTCTTAGTCCGTCTGATACTTTCGTCTTTTTTTGGCCGAGCCATAGTGTGATCCTCCTGCATTTTATAGTTGCGAAGCAATTCCCGATAAGCCGTAGGCGTTCGGCTGCGAACACATTCATGTGGAGCCAGATAGCCAAAATCCGAGATTTTGTGCGTACCGTGGGAATGGGGAACGGAATCCCCATCAAGATTGCCGGTAACGAAAAATCACGAAAGTGAGTTTTGAGTTACCATAGGCGAATCTTGCTCTAAGACAGAAAAAGACCTGTCTTTTACCGTATGCCGTAGACCTATCAAAAGATGTCCTTCTATAAATAGGAATCCGCAGCCCCGATTTGGAATACACTTTTCAAATTTTTTTGAAATTTTTTCAAAAATTGTATTCCAAAATGCCCTTCTGGATTCCTATTAGTAAAGGGAGGATTGATTTCATGAAGCAGAAAGAGCGTTTTGATGAAAAGCCTAAACAGGAACATACGGAGCCTGTGCATCACAGAAAAGCCATCATCAAGGGCATCACCGTATATGAATCGTTCCGGCCAGAGGGCAGCGAACTGTGGGATTGCCTGCTGCAGAGTATGGGAAAGCACTGAAAAAGAAATTTTGAAAAATGTGCGCAGCAGCTTGATTTTAGTGTCACAGCTTGGTAAAATACAGACGGGTTAAGTGAATAGTGCAATCAAAAGCCATTAACTTTCTGGATTTTACCATGCAATTTGCGTGGAGACAGGAGGTTTAATGGCTTTGTTTTTTTACAAGGAAAAGAATAAAGACATACGGGCAGCGGCCTATCTGAGATTGTCCATCGAGGATGGTGACAAGGCCGAGAGCAACAGCATCGGCAATCAGAGAGAACTGATTCGGGATTTTGCAGCAGAACGGCCAGGACTGCATTTGGCCGAAGAATACGCTGACGATGGCTATACGGGAACCAACTTTGAACGTCCGGGCTTTAAGCGGATGATGGAGGATATTAAATCCGGCAAAATCAACTGCATCATCGTCAAGGACTTATCCCGCCTTGGTCGTAATTACATCGAGATGGGAAAATATCTGGAACAGATTTTCCCGATGATGGGGATTCGGTTCATCGCCATCAATGACAACTATGATAACGCCAACGCCGAGAGCAACGATTCGGACAACATTGTGGTTCCGTTCAAGAATCTACTGAATGATTCCTACTGCCGGGATATTTCCATTAAGGTGCGCAGTCAGTTGGACATGAAACGGCGCAAAGGAGAGTTCATCGGCGGCTATGCTATCTATGGTTATTGCAAAGACGAACGGAATAAAAACCGTCTGGTGGTAGACGAGTATGCGGCAGATGTTGTTCGTTCTATCTACCGCAGAAAACTGGAAGGTATGAGCGCACAGGCGATTGCCGAACAGCTGAACAGCGAGAATGTGCTGGCCCCCAGCGAGTACAAACGGCTGTGCGGTCTGAACTATCACAGTGGCTTCAAAGCTGGCACTCATGCGAAGTGGCAGGCAATTCAGGTACTTCGGATTCTGAAAAATGAAGTCTACACCGGGACGATGGTGCAGGGCCGACGGCAGAAAATCAATTACAAAATCAAGAAAATTCGGGATGTGGAAGAATCCGGCTGGATCAGAGTTCCCAATATGCACGAAGCAATCATTCCGCAAAAGCTGTTCGATACGGTGCAGGAAGTTTTGAAGCTGGACACCTGCGCATCGAAAGGCCAGCAGACTGTAAATCTATTTTCGGGCATCGTTCGCTGCGGCGGCTGTGGACAGAACATGGTGCGGCGTACCGTATCAAAAAACGGAAAGAAATATATTTATCTGCACTGCGTCACAAACCACAACGGTCTGGGCTGTTCCTCGCATCTTATCAGCGAAAGTAAGTTGGAAGAGGTGGTGCTGGCCGCATTGCAGGGAAAGATCCAGCAGATCAGTGGACTGGAACATCGTCTGGATGAAATCAATGAGATTCCCAAGAATGAACGCAGACTGAAATCTGTGGAAGAACATCTGAAAATGTTGGAGCAGGAAGAACAGAAATACCAGACCTTGCGCCGCCAGCTTTATGAGGATATGAGCAGCGGTATTGTCAGCAAGGAAGAGTATAAGGAGTTCAGCCATTCCTTTAATGAAAAGGTTGAAGCTATCCGTAAGGCCAAAGCAGAAATGAACCGCCAGAGGGATTGTCTGAACAATCTGGATGTGGAACATCTGCCGTGGATTGAAGATTTCAAGTCCTACCAAAACCTGACAAGTCTGAACCGCCGCGTTCTGGTGGAACTGGTAGAGAGCATCACCGTCTATGATAAGGAACACATTCATATCCAGTATCGGTTCGATCAGGAAATTCGCAATGTGCTGGAATATTGCAGTAGTGTTCCGGCAGCAGAAACGGAGGAAAGTGCAGTATGAAGTGTGTAAGCTATACCCGGACACTTCCTTGGAAGAACCATCAAAGTAAACTGACGATTGCCGAGCAGAATCAGCGCATTGCGGCATATCTGGCGGAACATAAAGAGCTGGATTTGCAGAAAAAGTATTCTGACCGCAAGAACGATGAAAAGGCGCGCGCCGCGTTCGACCAAATGACCAATGATGGCGTAGAGCGAAAATTTGATTGCATTATTGTGGCATCCATGTATTACTGTGGGCCGGATTTCCCGGCGGTACGGCAGGAAATCAAGGAAACGCTCTATGCAACGGGCATCGACCTGATCGTGCTGGAGGAGGGTTTGGATACCAGAGCCGTCAGCCGAAAAGAAGTCGAGGACTATTTTGAAGCAAAACGCTGTGAGATGCACGCGGAAATCATGTTTGCGTGGAGAAAGAAACAGGGCGCAGGATTCCGGCTGACAAACTCTGTTCCGTTTGGTTACATCCGCAGGAATGGCGAAAGCAACATGATAAAGGATGAAGAAGTGGCTCCTTATTTGAGCGAGGCTTTTTCCAGATATGCGTCCGGTCGAAAAATGCGTGATATTGCAAAGTGGTTAAATGAGCAGGGCGTGGACCCCCCCATGAAGCACAAAAAGAGAATTTTGGGAAAACCTTATGATGAGGAACCAGACCAGTGGACAACGGATATGCTGAGGTGTTTATTCCGAAACCCGACTTATACGGGTGCGGCGGCAAATGGAAGCCGCCAGATCATTGCAGAAAACTGCCATGAACCATACATAACCAAAGAACAGTTTCATGCGTTCCCGTGCAATCTGCGCGAGGGCGAAAACAAAATCTCCATTCGGAAAAGCTACAAAAAGCCGAATCCGCTGGCAAAGCACATTGTCTGTACCTGTGGACGCGCACTTTGCTGGCACAAGGATAAGAAAACAGGGGAGGAAATTTTCTATTGCCGTTACTGCCGCGCACACAAGGAAAACGGAAAGAATCTGAAAGTTCCGGCAGCTACCATTTATAAAAATGTGATGGATGCTCTGGAACTGGAACATCTGGAAGAAGAAAAGCTGGCTGCGGCGATTCAGCAGGGAGCAGGCAAGAAAGCGATTGAGGTCGTCCGGGCCGAGAGGTCTGTGCAGATGAAGTCCGTTCTGGCTGAACTGAATATGGAACAGTTTCGCCGTGTGCCGCTGTATGAAAGTTATATGGCAAATGAAATCACCGAAGAACAGTACCATGCGGAACTGATGGACTATGAAGAAGCGCATCGGAAATTGAATGAACAGCTTACAGCAATTATGGAGGATACGCTGGTATGGGAACGGGCATTGAGCCTGCGCAATCCATGGATTCAGCAGATGGCACAGTATAAGGCCCCGGAGGAACTTGACCGCAGTTTTGTGAAAAAGTATATCGAGCAGGTCACGGTTACATTACTGGGCGATGGACAGGCAGAAATCGGCTTGACAATGAAAACGTATGAATGGAAGCAGATGCTTGGTCGGATAGAGATGGAGGAAACAGACGATGGCACGAAAGAGTAGAAAGAATCTCCCGCAGCCGGAACAGGCGGCAGCTTCCGTGCTGCTGCCGGAGCTGGAAGAAGCAAATATACCAGCAGCAATCTATGGGCGGCTTTCTGTTGAGGATGAAGAAAAAGAAGAAAGCATGGAAACGCAGATCGCGCTGGTGCAGGATTATATCAATCGCAGCAGTGAACTGAGTTATGTGGACACCTACTTCGACAATGGTTTTACGGGAACGAATTTTAAGCGGCCTGCATTTACCCGCCTGATGAACGATGTGCGGCAGAAGAAAATCAAGTGCATTGTGGTGAAGGACCTCTCGCGCTTTGGTCGCAACTATCTGGAAGCAGGATACTATATCGAAACGGTGTTCCCATTTTTGGGGATTCGATTGATTGCTGTTACAGATAATTTTGACAGTACGCGCAAAGAGGACATGGAAAGTCTGGCTCTCCCGATTCGGAATATGGTCAACGCAATGTACGCGAAAGACATATCCAAAAAGATATGGACTTCTTTGCAGCGTAAGAAAGAAGCAGGCTATGCAGTCGGAAACGATGCTCCGTATGGCTATATTCGGAACCCCGTGACAAAGCGTAATGAAATTGACCCGGAAGCTGCATTTTATGTGCAGTTGATTTTCCAGTGGGAACTGATGGGTGTACCTATTTTTGAAATTGCTCGACGAATGACATTGCTGCAGGTTCCGACTCCACGGGAGTGGCATAGAAAAATGGTTGAGGGAAAAGAAGTACTTACCTGTAAAAAGTGGGGCGTAACCACGATCCGGCACATCTTGGAAAATCAAACCTATGTGGGCGATACCATCAACAATAAAAGCACACAGAAGTTATTCGCAGGACAAGACAAGCGCGACCTTCCGAAAGAACAGTGGTATGTGGCAAAGAACACACATCCGGCCATCATCGCAAGGGATGATTTTGAAAAGGTGCAAAAAATCTTGGACAAGAATCGAGCGGTATTCCATACCGTAAGAGCAAAGTCGGAGCAGATTCGGACAGAATATCAGAATGACCTTGCAGGAATGGTGTTTTGTGCAGACTGTGGCAGACCGATGGAGTTTGAACGACTGCCGCATGGAGCGGAAGAAAGTAAAAAGGTCTGCTATTACATCTGCAAGGCGCGGCAGGCCGACGATAAGTGCATCGGCCACCAGATTACAGAAAAGTTGCTGAAAGCCTTGATAATGGATCAGCTGCACCTGTTTATTACACAACTTAGTGATAGGCGCAAGGTGGTAGAAGAACTGCGAAAAATTGAAGATGTGCAAAATCCTGTCTACCGCGCAAAGGGCGAAATAATGAGCCTGACCGATAAAGTCAGTCAGATGGCAAAGAAACGGGAACAGCTTTATGCGGACTATGTGGCTGGTGTGGTGGATTCCGAAGATTACCAACTGATTCGGGAAGATTATTCCAGACAATATGATGGCCTGCGAGCCGCGCTGCAGGAAGCGGAGAACAAAAAAGATCAGGTAGAACAGCAAATCGAAGAATACCTGAATATGACTTCTCATTTGGAAGAACATCTGGACAACTTTGAATTTGACATTCAGTTGGTAAAATCCCTTGTGCAGAAAATCGAAGTGAGTGCGGACAAGCGGATTCGGATTGTTTTCGGATTTCGGGATGTGTTTACAGAACTTGGAAAGGAGAGTGCAGAAACATGATTGCAGCGTATCAGCGCATTTCAAGGGCTGATGGCGATTTGGGCAAAGATGGCAAGGATAAGAGCAACAGCATTGAGAACCAGAAAGAACTAATCCAACGGTATATCTCCTGCAAAGAAAGTCTGCAAAATGTGCCTGTGATGGATTTTGTAGATGATGGCTACACAGGCAGCAATTTTGACAGACCTGGATTCCAGCAGATGATGGATGGTGTACGCAATGGCAAGATTGATACCATCATCGTGAAAGACCTTTCCCGTTTTGGCCGTGATTATATCGGTGTGGGTGAGTACATGGAGCAGATTTTTCCCCTGCTGGGTGTCCGGCTCATTGCCATCAATGATAACTATGACAGCAATAATTATAAAGGTACAACGCTGGGCATGGATGTGATTGTCAGTAATCTGGTAAATACCATGTACTGCCGGGATGCAGGAAAGAAACTGCGGACTGCCAATCAGGTCAAGTGGCGTAAAGGCATCACAACGGCATCTGCTGCACCGTTCGGCTATCAGTTTGACCCGGACAAAAAGGGCGCATTTATCGTTGACCCGCCAGCAGCAAAAATCGTGCGGCGCATTTTTGATCTTGCGATTTTAGGATTGGGAACGCGAGAGATAGCGATGATGCTCAATGACGAAAATGTTCCTGTGCCGAGCGTATATAACAAAGAAAATAAGGCGTATGGCAAAGAAACGACCTATACCATTGCCCCAGTGATTCTGTGGGACAGTTCTCGCGTTTGGAAAATCCTCACGGCGTATGTGTACACCGGGGCGATGGTTTTGGGCAAAACCAAAACTCTGATTTCTGGCAAAAGCATTGTCCGAACAGTCCCCAAAGGACAGCAGTTTATTACAGAGGGAACCCATGAAGCAATCGTCGGCCGGGAAGAATTTGAAAAGGCGCAGCTTGTCATAAAGAGCAACAGCCATAAAGTGTTGATGGGCGGTGTGGACTTCCCACTGAAAGGAAAAGTCCGCTGCGGAAATTGCAGGCGAGTGATGGCGCACAATTTCAAACAGGCTGTTCCAACATTCTGGTGCAGAGAAGGACTGGAACTTGTGGGGCAAACTCAATGTACATCCGAGGTCTTTCAGGTCAGTGACATTGAAAATGCGGTTTTTCAAGCACTTAAAAAGGAACTCTCCCTGCTTGATGTCCTCTATGGAGATATTCAAAAGGAAGAACAAGGATTGAAGGAAGCCCACAAAAAGGCAAGCCGCCGCAAAACTCTGATGGAGCAGGAACTTAAAAATCTGAAAGGGGAGAAGATGCGGATGTATGAGGAATATGCAGCAGGAACGCTCTTACTGGATACTTACAAGCAGAAAAAGCAGGAGTGTGATAGACGAATTTCAGAGGTACAAGAGCAAATTGAACAATCCAAAGTGGAAGAATCCACCAAGAGCGTTGTGCCGGGAACTGTGCGCGCAGCGGCAGAGCAGGCAGAAAACTTTTTGAATGGAACGCGGCTTACGGCAAGTATGGTGTCGGCGTTCATTGAGAATGTCTTTGTATATGATGGCGGGCGCATTGTGGTACGGTTCAAATATGAGCAGAGCATTCAGGATGCTGTAAAAGCGTTACACACAGGTTAAAGTTTGAAAAGGCTGAGTTGTCCATGTTGTAACATCAAAGAGTGTGTTATAATATGGGCAACAAAACGGCCGGAAAGAGGACATTATGAAAGCGATTCGATGGCTGTTAAAATTGGTGCTGGTGATGATAACCCTGCCGCTGATTCTTGCTGTGTGGCTGGCAAAATGGTTTGTGGTATTTCTGCAGCACTGTTCGGCATGGTTTTTCTATCTGCTGGGCAGTGTGCTATTGGTAACGGCGATGCTTTCGTTCCTGATGCAGCAATCACAGGGGATGGAAGCACTTCAAATGCTGATTGGTGGATTCGTGATTTTTATGATACCGCAGGTGGTCGGCAGCGTGATCGTGCTTCTGGAACTGGCGGCAGTAATGCTTCGACAGGCATGGTACATATAAAATAGGGAGGCGTACAGATAGTGAAATTGGCGGCGATTCATCATGTGGCGATTATCGTTTCTGACTATGAAAAGTCGAAAGATTTTTATGTGAACAAACTGGGCTTTGCAGTTGTAAGAGAAAACTTCCGCAAGGAGCGGAATGACTGGAAACTGGATTTGTGTGTCGGTGATGGAGCCGATGCGATTGAACTGGAAATTTTTGCAGAGCCGAACCCACCCAAACGTGTAAACAGGCCGGAAGCCTGCGGTCTGCGGCATCTGGCGTTCCGGGTGGAGAATATGGAAGCTACCGTGGAAGAACTTGCGCAGATGGGAATTGAATGTGAACCGATTCGATTAGACAGCTACACCAAAAAGAAAATGACCTTTTTCTTTGACCCGGATGGCCTGCCCTTGGAACTGCACGAATAAAAAACAACGCCCTCATAGTTGAGAGGATTCGTAAATCTTCTCAGCTATGAGGGCGTTTCATTCCGCAGGAATGTGAAAGTTACAGACTCAGCGTTTCTACCCATGCAGACAAGTCGGCTTTGCTGGAATAGGAGTTGAACACCTTACCGTGCAGCAGTTTTGCCCCAGGGCAGCTCGGCGCAAGTTTTTCATTGGTCTTACCCATGCCGCTGCCGCCGGAGGTGGCAAAGGGGATGACGGTCTTGCCCGAAAAGTCGTAGCTTTCGAGGAACGTCTCGATGATGCGCGGGGCCTGATACCACCAGATGGGAAAGCCCACGAACACCGTGTCGTACTGCGCCATATCCGCGACCTTGCCCGCGATGGCGGGGCGGCTCTTGGGGTCCTTCATCTCGATGGTGCTGCGGCTCTTTTTATCCATCCAGTCCAAATCGGCGCCGGTGTAGGCCGTCTCGGGCGCGATCTCGAAGAGGTCGCCGCCGGTCACACCGGCAAGGGTCTTGGCAAGCTTCGCGGTCTGGCCGCTGGCGGAAAAATAGGCAACTAAGGTTTTCATTCTACTGCACTCCTATCTATTGAAATTTCTCACTGTTTCGCTTCCGGAAGGACCTCGTTGATGCAGGAAAGCGCGTTGAGCGTGCGCGGGAAGCCGATATACGGCAGGCACACCGTGAGCGCCGCGAGCAGGACCTCCTTCCCGTTGCCGACGGTGACGT
>OMFF01000453.1_pt1 | contig 15058 bp, 9 predicted proteins | sample 1645581 | NCBI WGS metagenome assembly OMFF01 (sample SAMEA103958140, study PRJEB25191) | human gut metagenome | biome: human-associated habitat [ENVO:00009003]; feature: intestine environment [ENVO:2100002]; material: feces | place: Germany | collected 2013/2015
AAACGGGAAAATCACCTTTTCCACAAAACAATAATGATTATTTTAACATTTTCAACAATCTAATTAACACCTCGGCGGTACAATCCATATGTTAATTTATCTTTCAACATCGGATAAAGGCTTGATTCGTTAAGACTTTCCACGGTTTCCACATAGTTTTCAACACTAAATCTTAAAATGTTGAAAGATGTTAAAAGTGTTAAATTTTGTTTATTCGGAATGAAAAGCAAGTCACAATTCAGAACCTCGGTACAGTTTCCGTCGCATTTCAGTAAAAATTGTTTACCGAGTCGGTCTTTCATTTTTGAATGATTTTTGCAAGTTTTGCAGTCTATACCTGCACCCTTGACAGGACAACTCCTGCAAAGCATAAGAGGAAGATAGCCGTAGCTGATAATTCCCCTCGGGATGTTGCCTCCGAGTGCGTTAATTCGCTTAAAATCGAGTTCAAAACTGAGTTCTGCGTCCTTGATACCGTATTCCTCCGCCCACAAAAGGTCGAGAGTATTTACAAAATTCATTCCGAAACCCGAATGAAGTGTGAAACCGAGATTTTTGGCAATGTATAATGCTCCGAGATTGTTGCACAACACATCGGATATGCCGATTTCTTTCATCTTGGAAAGCTTTTTTGCAATCGTATCTTCCCGCCCGAACATTCCTCTCGGAATTTCAACACCGATGCTAAAGCCCTCGTTTTTGAGCCTAACAAGCTCCCTTTTGTCGGCAAAAAGCGGAACAAAAACAAGCTCGCATTTTTTAAAAGCATCGGAAAGCTTTGTCTGCGGCACTCTTGCACGGGTGGATTTTTCCACAGGCGGTGTGAATTTAGGAAAAGTTATTTCGTAATCACGGTTGATTTTGTAGTTGTGAACAACACTTCTTGCCGTGTCGAGTTCGTCAAGAACATCTCTGCGCAAGGAATTGATAATTGAAAGAGGAATAGAAATGTCATCATCAATATTTATGTTCACATCGGTGGGATTATATGCCGTTGAGCCTGTTTTTTCAAGCTGTTTTCTGCACTTTTCCGCATCAATCGGTCTGTTGATTGCTTTTTCGGTTACGGTATCTGCAATCTTTTTGACGGTGTGAACTCCGTCAGAGGCGACTAAAACGGGTTTTTCGCCGAGTTTTGCCGTAAAATCAAAAGTTATTTCAACATTTCCGATTTCGTCCTTGTAGGAAGAACGGATTGCCGAAAACAGCTTTTCATCGGCAGAAACAACATCCGATTTTGTTCTTGTGCCGAACATATGACTTCCCGTTTTGCCGATGTAATAAGCGTCTGTAAAGCCTGTTCGTGAAAAAACCCCTCTGAGCATCTTCTGAGTATTGTCGCTGATAAAGCCAAAATCACGCTGTTCGACACACGCTCTTACTGCGGCTGAAACATACTCGGGGCGTTTCATTCTGCCCTCAATTTTAGCCGAGGCAACTCCCATATTTTGAAGCTTGCCGAGGTAATTTACAATACTGTTGTCTTTAAGACTTAAAGCGTGACCGCCCTTTTGATTGTTTACGGAAAACGGCAGTCGGCACGGCTGGGCACAGGAACCACGGTTTCCGCTCCTTGCACCTATCATGGCGCTGAGGTAGCATTGTCCCGAAACGCACATACACAATGCACCGTGAACAAAAACTTCGAGTTCAACCGGAATTTCACAGCATTTTTCAATCTCTTTTTTGCTCATTTCACGGGCAAGAACAACACGCTTGAAACCCATTTCATAAAGTGCCTTTACACCGGATGCGGTGTGAATGCTCATCTGGGTTGACGCATGAAGTGCAAGGTCGGGAACAAGCCTGTGTGCAAGCCTTGCTACACCCATATTCTGAACAATGAGTGCGTCAACATCAGCCTCTGCGGCTGAAATTATGGCTTTTTTCAGCTTTTCAAGCTCGTCATCGAACACAATCGTATTGATTGTGACATACACCTTTACACCGTGAATGTGACAGTATGCCGTTGCTTTCTTTAGTTCTTCATCATCAAAATTTTTGGCAGAGGAACGGGCGGAAAATGCCTTTTCGCCAAGATACACTGCGTCTGCTCCGCTCCTTACGGCGGCAATTACACTGTCAAAGCTTCCCGCCGGAGCAAGTATTTCTATCTTTTTCATTTCTTATCTTCATCAAACAGAGAGAACTGCGTCATTGGAACATAACCGAGAAGTTTTTCGTTACGCAATTCCTGTTCTGTTTTTTTAGCCTCGTTTGACAGAACATTCACGGGTACATCTTCCGACTGCTCTGTCATGTTATTTTTTGCATCTGAAGTCTTTTTTCCCTTTGAAACTGAATTTTTTTCAGGCTCTGATTTTTCAGATTCGGCTTTTTCTTTGCCTTTCTCAACACTTTTGAGCTTTTCTTTAAGCTGTGAAACCTCGTGTCCGAGAACAACAAGTCTTTTTTCAAGCTCTTTATTATTATTTATAAGTCGGGTGTTATCGTTCATGGCCTCCGTAAGCTTTTCTCTGTATTCCTTGCAAAGCTTGTTTAAATCATTTGTCTGCTGAATAATTTTGTCGGCTTTTTCAACATAGTCTTTGTTCTTTTTAAGAGCCTTGTTGCGGTCATCGCAGAAGTTAAGTGCCGCAAGAACCGCACAATCACGGGTATCAAGCTGCTTTGTGCTTTGGGCGGCTTTTCTTATGTGAGAAAGCACCTCGTTTGCTACCTTTTGAACATACTTTTCATCATCTGTTGTGATAAGTGAATAACTTCTTCCCTCAATCTGAACGCTTACTCTCTTTTTCTCCATAGGAAATGCATCTCCCTTTTATAGCTTTTCGTCCTCATTTGACTTCTTTGCATACATAATCATTTTATATTATAATATAAAATTGGAGCAAAGAGAATATTGTTTAAATATTTTTTCATTCGTAGACAAATTTGGCGATTTTATGCTGTTTACGATTTATATCGGTTGAAATATTTATTCTCTTATGATAAAATGATCTTTGCGTCATTTTGGCGGATTTGTCTTAATTTCCGATTAACAGGGCATAACCGCCAAAACAAAATTGACATTTCGGAATATATTATTATGGGAAGTGATTATATGCCCGTACCGTTTGATTCACGAAAAATTTACTATCGTTCACCGTTTGGTGCGGTTGAACAGGGTACCAAGATTCATTTCAGAATTCTTTTGCCTAAGGCGGAGCATACACAAAAAGCACACTTGTGTGTAAAGTACGATTATGACTGCAATTGGGATTTTACCGAGCTTATCTGGTGCGGTAAATTTGACGAGGATACCGAAATTTGGGAGTGCGATTTTACCCCGAAAAAAATCGGACTTTATTGGTATAACTTTAAGCTGACTACCATTGATAAAACAAGGTATGTTGTTCCGTCCGATCCGTATAAGGTCAGCACAATTGAAGACTATATGGGCAGAAGCTGGCAGATTACCTGCTACAAAAAAGGCTTTAAAACTCCCGGCTGGCTTGTCGGCGGAATTATGTATCAGATTTTTCCCGACCGTTTTTATTTCAGTGGTGAAGAAAAGAATATAAAGCGTACCGACTGCAAGCGCAACAAGGATTGGTATGCTCTCCCCGAATGGAAGCCCGATGAAAACGGAATGATTAAGAACAATGATTTCTTTATGGGCGACCTCAAGGGAATTACGATGAAGCTTGATTACCTTGAAAGCCTCGGTGTAAGCTGTATTTACCTTAATCCTATCAGCGAGGCATATTCAAACCACCGCTATGATACGGGCGACTACTCAAAGGTTGATCCGATTCTCGGAACGGAAGAAGATTTTAAGCACCTTTGCGCAGAGGCTAAAAAAAGAGGAATACACATCATAAATGACGGTGTGTTCTCTCATACGGGAAGTGACAGCGTTTACTTCAACCGTTCGGGCAGATACGGCAAGGGCGGTGCGTATAATGACAAAAACTCACCGTATTTCAGTTGGTACAAATTCAACGAATGGCCGAACAATTACCAAAGCTGGTGGGGTTTTGATACTCTGCCCGAGGTTATTGAGGAAACTCCGTCATTCAACGAATATATCAACGGCAAAGACGGAATAGTCAGAAAATGGATGAAATGCGGTAACTCGGGTTGGCGACTTGATGTTGCAGATGAACTTCCCGATGTGTTCATTGAAAATCTACGCAAAGCAGTTAAGGACGAAAATCCAAACGCCTTTCTTGTAGGTGAAGTGTGGGAGGACGCAAGCAACAAGGAAAGCTACGGTGCAAGAAGAAAGTTCTTGCTCGGCGAACAGTTTGACTCCGTTATGAACTATGTGTTCAGGGATGCAATTCTCAACTTCTGCAAAGGTCAGCACGGCAAATACACAATGGATCTGATTATGAGCGTAATCGAAAATTATCCCCGTCCTGTTCTCAGAGTGCTGATGAATTCACTTTCGACTCACGATACCGAAAGAGCAATCACGGTTATGGCAGGCGAACCGCTTGACGGCAAGGACAGAGAATGGCAGGCTGACACTAAGCTTGATGACGAGCATAAAAAACTCGGTGTAAAGCTGCTCAAGGTTGCAAGTGCAATGCAGTTTACTCTCCCTGGATTTCCGTGTATTTATTACGGTGACGAGGCAGGAATGGAGGGATATCGTGATCCGTTCAACCGTTGCTGTTATCCGTGGGGCAAAGAAAATAAGGAACTCATTGAATGGCACAAAAAACTTGCCGATGTTAGAAAAAGCTGTTCGGCATTGTGGGACGGCGATTTTATAAATGTTCTTTCGGAGGAAAGAAGAATTTCATACATCCGCCACGACAAAGATTCCGCTATTTTCTGCACATTCAACCTCTATGATTATGAAGTTGAGGCAAAAATGCCGCCCGGTTATGCAGACGGCAAACCTGTTTTCGGTTCAAAGCTTGAGAACGGTATACTCACAATTCCGCCCATGTCCGCAGAATTTGTAGTTCTTGAACTCGGTATATGATATATGTAATGTAAAACAGAATAAAGTATAATTACAAGCGACAGAAATTAAACTGTCGCTTGTTTTGTTGCGGTATTTATATGTTTGTTATATTTGATTTACCGACTTACTCGCCTTCCGTTATCGGCGGAATAAAGCATTCTATCGCACTGCGAAGCTTGGGATGACGAATGACAAAATGGATTGCAGGCGTTTTTCCTTTTGACACCATCACCCATTGTCCCTCGTGAATTATAATTTTCAGATTATGAAATGCGTGCGCCGTACTGCACTTTAATGTGTAATTCGGGTTCTGCTCCGCAAAAGCCATTGATTCTTTCAAATGGGCAGTATATTCCTCTTCGTTATACGGAATATCCTCTTCACAAAATACACCTGAAAGCTCCAGCATGGGAGGACTTTTCGTAAAATTTTCCTGTACAAAATCAGGTATCTCGTCTTCAATTCTTTCATTTTCAAGAATTATTTTTATTCGCTGTCTTTGTGTTTTTGCGTACTCTTTTATCTTTTCTTTCAGCTCTGCATTAATATTGTTCCGTGTAAGAATACGGTCAAGAAGCTTACTGCTTATTGTATACAACGGCAAGGAGGACAGAATACTGCGGCGTTTGCCTGCTGTTTTTGTATCGGCAAGAAGAAAGGCATTCAACTCATTTTTTCGTTCACTGCGGTAAATTTCCATCAAGGGATAGGCATTTTTCAGCATTTCCTCGGCTCTTTTTCGGTAATATTCCACCTCACGCTTTACCTTTGTCAGATAGTATTTTCCGTCGGAATGGTATCCGGCAACAGCTTCGCCCGAAAGCGCGGCAATTCCCGACACCTTCAAAAAATGCAGAAAGACATCATTCGGAGCATTTTTAAAATAGTAGGGGGAAATCTGACCTGTCATATACATCGGTATCCAGCTTTCAAGACCAAGCATCATCTCATCAAAAGAACGGTCAAGATTATGTATTTGATGAAGATGCAGTCCTTTTTTTAGCATCATCGCCATACCGAACATCCATTTTTTTGGGAACTCCGGATCCTTTGCCATTTCTTTCATCGGCATATCGCTGTACATTATCACAGGGGCTGATGATTTTGAAAGCACGGTTGATTTCAAAAAATCAAGCTCGCTCTCCATCATTTCTTTTATACCGAAATATGTCTTGGAGGACGGAATCTGAAACGGTACGGACGGAACTTTCAGCTCATCAAACCTGATAACCTTGATATATTCGTTCAAATCGAAGTCATCCAGCTTGCTTAAAAATTTTGAAACGCTGTTGTCTTCGGCTTTTTGCACGGGCTGTTTCAAAAGCCAGCTTTTTATTTTTGCGTATCGAACCGACAAATCATAAATTTCATCAATATCACAGCCAATCAATTCTGCAACGGCACCGATTTCGGACTGCGTCTGCATTGTTCTTGTTACAAACGAAGCAACCGCAGATGCAAAACGCTCGGCATCTCCGGGCTTTCTTGAGCCGTTACGAATGCGAAAAACAGCAGACGCATCATAATTTGTGTACTGACACAATTGTGAAAGATTGACATTGAGAGCAGAGAGGAGTGTGTTGAAATTTTTCCGCAGTAATTCCTTGTCTGTGGATACAAAATCATCGCAGCTTACAAACGCTTTTTTCACAGCGTCAGCGGTGATTTGTAACTTTCCTTTTGTGCGGAAATCTGTGCCAGCGCACAGCATAAATCCTCAAAAGGCTTTGTTCCAAATTCGGGTACTCGTTCGCCGTTTCTGTATCGGCTGAGAGATGCCGCAGAAATGCCGGATAAATTACAGATATCTTTTCCCGTACATGACAACTGCTCAATATAATCGTTTAATTTTTCAGAAAATTTCATAGATATCACTCCAAACGAGTTTGTTTTTAACAATGTTATAAGAGTATATTACAGAATAATTCCAAAATAGTCAATTGACTTTTTTGGAATTATGGTAAAATTGTGCGTAAAATATGCTAAAATAATGGTGAAATCTTTGACAGGTATACGGAGTTGTGTTCATCACAGCCAACCTGCCAATATGGCGGTAACGGACGGTAATAATACCAAACGGATACAGCCAAAAACATTTTATGCGGCATTAGCCGTTGAAAGGAGAAGATGAATATGAAAAAAACAAAACCAAAAAAGCTGTTGACTGTTCTGCTGACCTTGTACTTGGCACTATCCATTGTGCCGATTACGGCATTTGCGGTCGAGATTGATTTCCTTCCGCAGGGAGTAACATACCTTAATGACTACAAGCACACATACCACACGCAGGTCAATGTAACCGCCAACGTTTCCGTCAAGGATTCCGATGGTACGGTGGTCGAAACCACACAAGTAAGTAAAAGTACCGAGGAGTTTCTCAAAGGAGGCGTAGGCATGTTGCAGAGCAATATTGCAAGGCTTCAGACCGAGATCGAAACACCGTATCAGGCCAGTGGAACTGTTACGCGCGGAGACAGGGGCGCGCAGACAATCTTTGACCATTTTGAGACTGCGTCTTTTTATACTTTCACGCCCGCGTCCGGTGACCCGGTTAAGTTTAGCACGGATTTAGACGCAGCAAAACAGTATTTCAGTGAGCATCCGGATGCGACCGGTACTTTCACTAAACTTCTGGATGTGCACGAATATCAGAAATATAATTACACCTATGACCTGACCGTGCAGGAAAACAGCCAGCCGGCAAGCACCATCACCTCTGCCGTTGTCAAGAATGTGAAATTCAACTATCAGCCGGGTGACGCTCCGCAGGCAACCGCCGAGGTATATAATGACGATGCCGATAAATATGAAATTGACTATGAATGTTGGCAACAGTTTGAAAACAACGAACCGGTTGCCGCATGGTACTCCGATAACGGCTCGCATGGCTCTCTGCCGACCATCACAGAATTTGAAAGCGGAAAAAAATATGTGTATTTTCTTATGCTGAAGCCGAAGGATGGATATTCCTTCAACAGCGAAACCGCCGTTACAGTGAATGGGGAAAGCGTAAAATCGAGTCTGAGTGGGGAATACCTGTATGTCCCTGCTGTTAAAACGATTACACCGACAAAACAGAATACCGTCATTACCTCCGCCGCCGTGGAAAATGTGAAGTTGGACTATAAGGACGGCGAAGCCCCACGCACCACAGCCACGGCAGCAGTTGCAGACCGAGATAAATACGATATTCTCTATGAATGTTGGGGTAAGCTGGAAAAAACCGATGAGTACACAACCAAACCCGTGGCATACTGGTATTCAGACGAGGACTATTGTCCCTCAGGTTATGCAGATCTTACCTCCTTTGATAAGGATGGCAAGTATGAATATTCCGTACGATTGGAAGCCAAAGACGGCTACATCTTTAGTGACAGCATTTCAGCCGATGATATTACCCTCAACGGCAAAAGTCTGCCCGAAGGCTCATTTGTTATGACGCTGGATGACAACAGAACCTGTGTTGTGACCTACGGTATGAATATGCGCACCGATCAGGCTGTAGAGAAAATTGACTTTAATGCTCGTATCAACTTTATTGCCGGCGACAAACCGAGCTTTATGACCAGCGCCGTGGATCCGTTTATTGATCTCGACCATGAGCGTTGGGACGCCAATGACGGCAGTGGCTATGGCATTACCTCAAGCGACTACTGGAACGAGCGTTACAACGGCAAGCTCATTACGGAATTTGAAGCCGGAAAGAGTTACACCTATGGCGTATATTTCAAGATTTCCGACTTGGGCATGGAAGAGGGCTACCGCTTTGATAAGAACACAAAGCTCTATATCAACGGTGAAGAAATCACCCTGACACCTGATCAGATCAGTGTAGACGATAACGGCGAAACCATTTGGTTCATGAATGTATTGACCATGACACCGACCACCGTGAAAGTTATTGATGTGGTGGAGATCAACAATGTCACCGTTAGCTTCAAGGACGGCGACAAGCCCGTTTTTACCGGCAAGAGTCCCGAAGGCGTGAAGTATGCATACAATTGCGAGTGGTGGGAACTGGACAGCAAAACCGGTGCGATTTCCGCAGATTTCTTCAGCGGCGCTTATGAAAACAAAATCACCGCTTTTGAAGCCGGGAAGACCTATCATTACGGTGTGTATGTGAAAGCTGTGGGCTATGTTGAAAGCGAAAATACCACTTATGTATTCGGACCCAACACCAAGCTGAAGATCAACGGCGAATTTGTGAATTATAAGCGCTATGAAGGCGATGCCAGCGATGGTTCTGACAGTACTATGTGGGTTCTCACTGATCTGACAATGACTCCTGCCGCAGACGGACATACACACAACTACGGTACGGAATGGAAGTATGATGAAACAAATCATTGGCACGAATGTGAATGCGGCAACAAGGCTGATATAACGGCTCACAACTTTAAATGGATTGTTGACAGGAAAGCCACTACTGCCGAAAAAGGCTCAAAGCATGAGGAATGCACCGTCTGCGGTTACAAAAAAGCTGCCGTTGATATTCCTGCAACCGATTTTAGAAAAAGCTCGGACGACCAACCGAATAAGCCTATAAATACTGCATCTTACGAAAGCAGTTCTGCTGACCAAACAAACAAACCGATAAATACAGCCTCACCGAAAACAGGCAATACCGATAATATGATTTTGTGGATTGTCCTGCTGGTTATCGGCGGCGGTGCATTCATTACCGCAACGACTGTTGACAGAAAGAAAAAGTAAAACAAATAACAGAAGAGATTAAACTATAAGGCGGCTATCGAAAACGACAGTCGCCTTGTCTTTTTGCAAAATTCATTTTTAATTTGCGTTTGTTGTTACCTGAGTTGCGTTTGCCACATAGCTTTCATACTCGTCAATGCCCCAGTTTTCTTTTACCTCATCAGAGATAGGAAAGGTGCGAAACAGCATTGTACTGCGTTCACTGTCTGCCTTATCCTCATTGGTGCTGAGAGCATAGACATTGCCGTTGTACCACAGCTCATTTGTATTTTCAAAGGTTGTAAGATAGAAAATATCCTGAATTGTATCAACCTTATTAATGCCCATTCCGCTTACTGCGGCAGCCATTACGGCACTTTTCATCAGGATTGTATCGCTGTTATTTTTCTCGTTCTCAATCGAAACAAAGTTGCTCATTGTTGTTCCGAGACCGATATTCATAATATAATTTGTCTTTGTTTCAACAGAGGCTGTGAAGTTGATTTTATCGGCATTGTAGTAATAATACTGATACTCCGTTCCGTTTGCGTCATTCTGAGGACTGCCGAGCATTTTCCAACCCTTTGGATTAATCATATCAAGATTACCCGCCTCTTTGAGCATTTCGTTGTAATTATACGTAAATTCTTCAAGAGTGATTGCGTAGCACATTCCGTTTACATTTTCACTTTCTTTGCGAATGTTCGGATTTTCTGTTACCTTTGCCTCATCGAGAGTAGAAAATTTATCGGGCGCATCTACTACACCGGAAACATCGGCATTCTTCTTGTCAGAACAGCCGAAAAGTGAAAGCATGAGGATTGCCGCTACAATCAGAACTAAAGATTTTTTCATCAAATCACCAGATTTTCATATGTGTCAAAAACTCCACTTAAAAAAGTGGAGTTTTCTTATTTTTATCAATTATTCTTCCGTATTTTCTTCGGTTGAATCAGAAGTTTCACCCTCGTTATTTTCGGAAACTTCTTCTGTAACCGCTTCTGACGGTTCGCCGTTTTCTGCGTTATCTTCGCTCTCGGCTGATTCATCATCTTCACCGTCAATGTGGGGAACACGGGCGATTGTTACAACCCTGTCGTCACCGTTTACTTTCATTACGGTTACACCCTTTGAAGGACGGGCGCAAACACGAATTGATTCGGCGGCAATTCTGATAATAATGCCTTCTTCCGAGATGATAATAATATCATCGTCAAGGTTAACCACCTTGATAGCGGCAACATCGCCGTATTTTTCCGTGTGGTAGTTGGTAAGACCCTTACCGCCACGGCTCTGAACACGGTAATCATCGGGACTTGAAAGTCTGCCGTAGCCTGTTTCGGAAACTGTGAGAACAAGACCGCCCTCACGGACAACGCTCATTCCGACTACGCAGTCGCCCTCTTTGAGAGCCATTGCCTTAACACCTCGAGCCTGTCTGCCCATTGCACGAATATCGGTTTCGTTAAAGCGAATAGCCATACCTTTCTTGGTAGCGATAATAACCTGACTGTTGCCGTCGGTCATTCTTACCCACGCAAGTTCGTCACCCTCGTTAAGTTCAAGAGCGATAAGACCGCCCTTTCTTGCGGTATTGTATGCATTGAGTTCAATACGCTTGATAATGCCCTGACGGGTGACCATAACAAGGTATTTTTCCTCGTCAAACTCAGGCACTCTTATCATTGAGGTTACCTTTTCATCGGGTGAAATCGGAATCAGATTTGCAATATTTACACCCTTTGACTGACGGCTGCCCTCGGGAACTTCATAGCATTTAAGGCGATAAACTCTGCCCTTGTCGGTAAAGAACAGAACATAATCGTGTGAATTGATTACGAACATTTCAGCCGCAATATCTTCTTCACGGCGCGACATACCCGATACACCACGACCTCCTCTGCGCTGAATTTTGTAGGTATCGGCAGAAAGACGCTTTACATATCCAAACTGTGTAAGTGTAAGAACGCACTCCTCCTGCGGAATAAGATCCTCAATATCAACCTCACCGCTGACAGCACAAATTTCTGTTCTTCTCGGGTCGGCATATTTATTACGAATCTGCATAATTTCTTCTTTTACGATTTCAAGCTGTCTTGGCTCGCTTGCAAGAATTTCGAGATATTCTTCAATCTTTGCGTGGAGGGCTGCAATTTCATCCTCAATCTTTGTCTGCTCCATATTTGTGAGCTGACCAAGACGCATCTGAACGATAGCCTGAGCCTGAACATCATCAAGACCGAAACGCTCCATAAGACCTGTTTTTGCGCTTACAGTATCCTTGCTGTTTCTGATAATTTTGATTACCTCGTCAATGAAGTCAAGAGCAATCTTCAAACCCTCGAGAATGTGGGCTCTGTCACGGGCTTTTTTGAGGTCAAAATCAGTACGGCGGCGAATAACCTCAGCCTGAAATTCAATATAGCATTGGAGCATTTCCTTGAGTGAAAGAATTTTAGGCTCGCCGTCAACGATAGAAAGCATAATTGCACCGAAGGTTGTCTGCAACTGTGTATATGAAAACAGCTGATTAAGAACAATCTGCGGTGAGGCATCTCTCTTGATGTCAATTTCAATGTGCATACCCTTACGGTCGGAATGATCCTCGATATTTGAAATACCCTCAATTCTCTTATCCTTTACGAGGTCGGCAATGTTTTCAATAAGTCTTGCTTTGTTGACCTTGTACGGAAGCTCCGTAACGATAATTTTATATCTGCCGTTTTTAGCTTCGATAATTTCAGTCTTGGCTCTTACGGTGATTTTTCCTCGACCTGTTGCATAGGCGGCACGAATACCGCTTCTGCCCATGATAATACCGCCTGTCGGGAAGTCGGGTCCGGGCATACACTCCATAATCTCTGCAAGCTCGGCATCGGGATTGTCAATGAGAGTGCAAACTGCATCAATTGTTTCACCGAGGTTATGGGGCGGAATTTCGGTTGCCATACCAACGGCAATACCGCTTGAACCGTTTACGAGAAGATTTGGAAAACGGCTTGGAAGAACAGTCGGTTCTTTAAGACGGTCATCGTAGTTTGACATAAAGTCAACCGTGTTTTTCTCGATATCCGTGAGCATTTCAAGAGAAATTTTACTCATTCTTGCCTCTGTATAACGGTAAGCGGCAGGCGGATCACCGTCCACCGAACCAAAGTTACCGTGACCGTCAACAAGCATATATCTCATGGAAAAATCCTGTGCAAGACGAACCATTGCGTCATAAACCGAGGCGTCACCGTGAGGGTGATACGAACCAAGCACCTGACCTACCGTGTCGGCACACTTGTGGTACGGCTTTGACGGATCAAGACCGATTTGATTCATTGTATAGAGTATTCTTCTGTGAACAGGTTTCAAACCGTCTCTGACATCGGGCAACGCACGGGAAACAATAACGCTCATGGAGTAGTCCAAAAAGCTTTTTCTCATTTCATTTTGCAGATCGACATCAATAATTCTCGAATTCTTGTTCTGATTCTGTTCGTTATCCATATTCTTTCCTCGCTTTTCAAGCTCTTGTTACTGTCTGTTCAATAATTTATAATAATGTTATTTTGCGTTTTTTGGGTGGTTTAGTGTGTGATTTTGTTCCGGTAGGGGCGTTCATTGGACGCCCGCCTTGATGAAATGATTTGTTTTACACATATTTTTTGATGTGATGAAAAGTGTGTATGAATTTTGTAGCGGCAAACCGTGTTCGCCATTCATTTTGCTTGAAAAAGTAAAATGATTAAACAACATTTTTTATTTAACATCATTACCGATTTAAACAAATCATTTGTATCGCCAAGTAGGTTTTGTAATTGTTTTGATTTTGTGCCTTTATTCAATTCGTGTTTACACACGAATTGATTGGCGATCACTGATCGCCGCTACAGTATGGCAATACATTTGCGGCATTTATAAAATTTAATATCAAAAGTGTTTTACTGCGGCTGAAATATCTTCGTAGAGTTTCGGAAAGCGTTTTTTTATGCTCGTGGGACGGAATGTTTTGGAATCTACAAAACCGTGTTCGGTTGTGCCGTAGCCAAGTTCAGTTTCCGAACCGTCCTTTTCAATACGCTTTACCGTGTATGTAAAAATAATTCTTGCGGCTGTGATAGTCTGCACCCAAGTGCGGATAATCAGCTCGTCCTCATAAAGAGCAGGGATTCCAAAATGACAACTCAGGTTCAAAAGGGGAGTCATTACACCTGCATTTTCCATGTCTGTGTAGCTGATTCCGAACATTTTGATATAGTCATTTCTTGCTATTTCGTACCAAATCGGATAATTTGAGTGGTGTACAATTCCCATTCTATCCGTTTCTGCGTAACGAACTGTAACTTTTGTTCTTGCGTGCATAAAATCACCCCGTTTTTAAAATTTTAGTTTATCGTAATATATCAGACATCGAGATTCTGTACATACTTTGCATTTTTTTCAATGAAATCTCTTCTCGGTTCAACCTTATCACCCATAAGAATTGTGAAGGTTTCGTCTGCCTGTTCTGCATCGCTGAGATCAACACGGAGCATAAGTCTTGTTTCGGGATTCATTGTTGTTTCCCAAAGCTGCTCGGAATCCATCTCACCAAGACCTTTGTATCGCTGAACTTCGGTTTTACCCTCAATTTGAGCCAAAATTTGGTCACGCTCAAGGTCCGAATACGCATATTTATGCTCTTTGCCCTTTGAAATCCTAAAGAGAGGCGGCTGTGCAATGTAAACATGGCCCTCTTCGATAAGCGGACGCATATATCTGAAAAAGAAAGTTAAAAGAAGAGTTCTGATATGCGAACCGTCAACATCGGCATCCGCCATAATGATAACCTTGTCGTATCTGAGCTTTGCAATATCGAATTCATCACCTATGCCTGTGCCGAGTGCAGTGATAACGGGCATAAGCTTGTCATTTCCGTAAACTCTGTCAATTCTTGCTTTTTCAACATTGAGCATTTTACCCCAAAGAGGGAGGATAGCCTGAATTCTTCTGTCACGACCGCCCTTTGCTGAACCGCCCGCAGAGTCACCCTCGACTATGAAGATTTCTGTTTCGCTGCTGTCTTTTGACTGGCAATCGGCAAGCTTACCCGGAAGCTGTGCGGAGTCAAGCGGAGATTTTCTTCTTGCATTTTCCCTTGCTTTTCTTGCAGCCTCTCTTGCTCTTGACGATGCAAGCGCCTTTTCAAAAATTACCTTTGCAACAGCAGGATTTTCTTCGAGATAAACCGAAAGCTTATCCCTCATAAGGCGGTCAACCATTGCTCTTACCTCGGTATTACCGAGTTTTGCCTTGGTCTGTCCTTCAAACTGAGCCTCTTTGAGCTTTACGCTGACAATTGCGGTAAGTCCTTCACGGACATCCTCACCGCTGAGGTTCTTATCATTGTCCTTCAGCTTTCCGAACTTTCTTGCATAGTCATTCATAACATAGGTGAGTGCTCTTTTGAAGCCT
>OMFF01000461.1_pt1 | contig 14924 bp, 7 predicted proteins | sample 1645581 | NCBI WGS metagenome assembly OMFF01 (sample SAMEA103958140, study PRJEB25191) | human gut metagenome | biome: human-associated habitat [ENVO:00009003]; feature: intestine environment [ENVO:2100002]; material: feces | place: Germany | collected 2013/2015
AGTTAGCGATGTTTCAGTATACCAGCACTTTCCAAACAATGCATTTCTAAAGTCTTCTAACAAAGTTCTATTTTTCCAGAGTTCCCGTCTATGTCCCCACGTACCTCTCCGTTGAAGTAAAACGTTTAAATCAATATATCTCATTATCTGCCCCTAAATAGAGATTCAATTATTGCCTGAATCTTCTCCCGTCTTTCTCTTATTTTATCAGGTGTCAAGTAATCCTCAAGATAAAACTCCGAATTTCGATAAATAGAAAGAAAATCGTCATAAAGGAAGTCAATCGTATTGTTTGACACATGAAATGACCCTATTTTTTTCGTAAGCTCAACAAGTCTACCTTTTTCCTCCGCTGTGGCTTCGTCATTAATCACTTTAACATACAGATCTTGTCTTTCCTTAAAATCGCGATCCGCTTGTAAATCATATGATGTTCTCAACCCATAGTATTCACTTTGCAGCAGGCCATCAATACCCATACCAGTAGTGTCTTCACTCGGTTCAACCACCTTTGTGATATAGTTGTGTTGGACTGCAGCTAGATTCTGAGTGAAAATTCGTATAAATTTCTTATCTACGCCGTTAATAACTAATGGATCATGTGTTGCAATAATGGCCTGTGTATTGACAGCCTCGCTTAGGCATTCATCAATGGTTGATTTTAGACTGTATTTCCATGCAGGATTCATGTGTGCGTCAGGCTCGTCCATAAGCACAAGTGTATCCTCATCCTTGCAAATCCCAAGCATGCCTAAAATCTTTATAAGTTGACGCTGACCTTCGCTCAAATCATTGCAATTTACGCGACTGCTTCCTACGGAAATATACACACTGTATTCTGCGTTAAAAATAGTTACCAACTTTTCAAAAAAATTAAAAAAAGAAATAGAGTCCAGCTCTAATTCGGCTATGTCTTCGAGTTCAAAATAGAAAAGGTTCCCATAATTAGATAGGAATCCCCTGTGCATTAGATCTGAGAATCTGCTATCAACAAAATCAATAATCTCATATAACCATTCATTTCCGCCATTCATGACTTCTTCCTGCAATGATTGAGGCAGTCTCTCTATATCCAGGCAAATGGCAATACTCTCTACGCGTGTCATATGGCATTGATCCTGCAAGTACTGTTTTTCAAACGTTCTCTGTCCAGCAAGAATAGATATCAGATAAATTGATGTTAGTGAATCTGCACAGTAATTATACTTTCTCTTAGGGAATTCTCCTTGGTACTCATGGTTAGCCCAAACCGCTGCTCTCCAGTATTGCATGACAGCCGATCTACATTTTGTTCCATAATTGATGTTTCCACGTTTTATGCTAAGAAGGACTTTGTTACTCGCACCGGAATAAAAATAGTTAATTCTTTTGGGAAAAATCGTGCGCTCTGCAATATGTTTTCGTACTGTATCCATTTTTCCAAGGCAAAAAATTTCGCCGTCGATGTTGATCTGGTATGTTTTGTCCCGTTGATAAATGCTGATGTTATTCCCACCATAAAAATATTCAAATTCGTAATCATAACTTATCTTTTTTTCAATCGCGTCTGAATCAAATGACATCAGAATTTCAAGTATGCTTTCCAGCATCGTACTTTTTCCAGTTCCATTCTCACCAATCAGAATAGTGGAACTTCCACAGTCATTTGTTACGAAATTGATTTCAAAATCAACAAGGCACTTATGATCATTGATTTTGAGCCTGCGGATCTGCATAGAATCACCCCATTAGCTTATATGTATCATTTTCTTTTAGCAGGATACCCCTTTCCTGAAGGTTTCTGAGTGTCTCTATAACATCAAATTTTCTTGAACTAACAGACATAAGCTGTTGGATTGGCATAATAACAGCATCGTTCTGAATAAAAGCCATTATTATCTTGCGTTCCAAATTCCTTCAAAGTTCTTTGTGCTTGTTAAATATGATGTTGTGAGTGCCATATTTATCCTCTCGTTATTATTTTTTTCAGCAATTCCACCGCGCTCTCCTCGCTTGGGTCATTTGTACCCAGTTCACCGCGAAAGGCACGGGCGAGAATGGATTTTTTCATCAGATCAATCTGGTCAAGGACTGCTTCGGTAGCTTCTTTAGCCTGTTGTTCTTTTGCAAATGCTCTATCAAGGATAGAGATGATCTCAATTTGTTCCACAACTGTGGGAATCGGAAAAGAAACTAATTTCAAGTTCTTTTGCGAAATATTTCTCATTCCATCCTGATTGCCTGATGCTAATTGTTCAACCTGTTCCCTATATATTCTCGAGCGAGTAAAGTAAAGGACAAATCGCGGATGTGCTATTTCATCAAATTTGAAACGCAATATTTTATCAGAAAGCATTAGACGCTTCGAAATATTCCTTACTATAACGCAATTACCGACAAGCTGAAGTGTATTGGCTCTGCTAAATAAAAAATCTCCCTTATGAATCTGCGTCTTCGAATTCCACTGCTCTGCAACGACACAAGTCTTACTCTCCAACTCATCGAATTCACCCCAAGTAACAGCGCTCACTTTTACAACGCCAAACTCGGTTCCTTCTGGCGGCCGACCTTCAGCACTCCAGTTTTTCCCTGCTTCAATAGACTGTAGAAAATCACCCCATTTCTTTTCGCCCCATGTCGTTTTTGAAATGTTGTGTTCTTCCCGCCATTTCGCAGTCAGTTCACCGGTGAAGGCTTTATGCAGAATAGCAGCTTTACGGGTTTCAAAGCTATCCACCACGGCCTGTGCCTTTTCCTTGGCCTCATCCAGCTTGGCAAACAGGCTTTTGATGCGGTCAACAATGCGCTGCTGCTCGGCAAGAGGGGGGAGTGGAATGATTAAATTTTTCAACACATTAGCATTAACATTTAGTCTTGTAGTGCCCTGTGCCTTTTCCGATATTTGTCCCCAGTACAAATTAGTCTGAAGGAAATTACAAACATATTTAGCGTTACTCCTTGGAACTATTCTTATGAGATATGATGCGAAGACACCGTCAATGTTATGTGTTGCTAAACCGTTTTCACCGACGCTACCCATCCTTGCTATAAGAATGTCATCCTTATTAATCTTATATTTTATAAACAAATCTGAATCTATTTTGCAATACGGGGCACCGGAATCATTAATAATGCCATCTCCAATATCGGTAATTCTAATAAAGTGTGGACCAATTTTTTCGAAGGTAGCCTTCTCGGTATAACCGTATTGAAAACCGTCGCATATCGTCCCAACAGTTGTCCAACACCAATTCTTCGGCAGCTTGTACGGCCACTCCCAATCCGGCACCAAGGCCGCCTGCAACCGCTCTTCGGGCGTGAGGGCGGTTTCTTTTTTTGCTCTTGCCATCACTTTTCCTCCGCCAGAGCACGAAGCTCACGCACAACACTTTTCAGCAGATCGACCGCTTCCTCTAAATTTGCAATCGCTTCCTCGCCGCTTTCTACAGGGTCAGGAAGATCGTCATAATCCACGATGGAGTCGTCGCGGATCAAGCCAAGGTCAAGACTATCATCCGGGTTCTTGGCGATCTCCTCACGAGTGAATCTGCTCCAGCGCTCGCCGGTGCGCTTGGACGGGTCTTCATACCCTGCCACAAACTCGTCGAAATCACTCTTGCGCAGCTGCCGGGTCTTACCAAAGCTGTCCATATTGGTGCGCATATCGTAGAATGCAACCTCGGTGGTGTTATCCTGCTCGGTTGTCCCGCGGGTAAAGAACAGCACATTGGTCTTGACGCCCTGCGCATAGAAAATGCCGGTAGGCAAGCGCAGAATGGTGTGCAGGTTGCAGAAATTCATCAGTTCCCGGCGCACGCTGGCACCGTCACCGGCAGCAAACAACACATTATCCGGCAGCACCACGGCGCAGCGGGCCTTGCCGTCCGCCTTCAGGCTGCGATAGATCACCTGCAAAAAGTTCAGCTGCTTGTTGGAGGTCTGGAAAGAGATGTCATCCCGTGTGGCACGCTCACCGCCCTTTTTTGTGCCAAAGGGCGGATTGGTCAGAATGACATCAAAATCTTTCAATCCCTTGGCGCTTTGTGCGAGGGAATCCCCTAATGTGATGTTAGCATTCATATTGTGCAGATAGGCGTTCATCAATGCCAAGCGATGGGTCTCGTGTACCAGTTCCACGCCGTTGAACGCTTTATTCTGCTGGAAATCTGCCTGACGGTCAGAGAGTGCATACATATCGTTATGCGCATTGACATAGCGGTTGGCTGCAATCATAAAGCCAAAAGTACCACAGGCCGGGTCAAAGCACTTGTCGCCCAGCTGAGGTTTGATGAGCTCCGTCATCACATCGATCAGCACACGAGGGGTGAAGTACTGACCGGCACCGGACTTCTTCTCGTTGGCGTTCTTCTCTAAGAGTCCTTCATACAGGTCGCCCAGACCTTCCTCTTTGGCCTCATACCAGTCCAGCTTATCAATCTCCGTGATGATTTTTTCGAGGTTTTTCGGCTCCTCGATGCTGGAGGATGCGTTGGCGTAAATCTGTGCCACGCGGCCAACGGATTCTTCGCCCAGCTTGCTGAGCAGCGTATAGTAGTGCTTTTTCAGGTCAATGCCGGAACGGCTGGTCAAAGAGCCCCAACGATATGCTTCGGGAATATCCTTATCTGCACCGGTCTCATCGGCCATTTTCAAAAACAGAATGTAGGTCAGCTCTGTCACATACTGGTGATAAGTAATACCGTCATCCCGCAGCACATTACAGAGGTTCCAAAGTTTCTGTACAATATCTTGCGTGCTCATTTAAGCTGCTCCTTCGTAAATATAAGTGTTGATCTCGCGGATGATCTCCGCAAGCTGCCCGCCAAACTTCTTGTTAAAGCGTGCGAAACCGCCATCCATCTTGAACGCCGGTGCCTCAAAGGTCTCGGTATTGAGGATGCTCTCGTGAAGCATATATACCTTGATCTTTTCCAGCAGATCCAGCTGCATTTTGTTAAAGTGATGCGCCGAAATCAGTTTAGAAAAGGCCATTTTCACGCGGTCATCGTGGTTCACCAGCGGCGTTTTAAGTACAGCCCGACGAACAAAGGCGATAATGTCTGCCACGATCCGTTCATTGCTCACCGCACTGGCCGCTTCATTCAAGCTGCTCTCGGTGAAATTCTCCTTATCCAGTTCCAGCTTTAACTCCCGAAGCTGCGCCCGGGTCATATCGCTGGGGCGGGTGCAGGCTATGCGGATCGCTTCGATACGGTCTTTGTTCTCATTAACATAGGCCACAAAAGAGTCCAGATAGTCCTGCGGTTTTTCCGTGTCACCATAGCCGCGGGTCGTTTCCAAAAGAGTATCTTCCTTTTCGGAATAGTAATGTCCGCGCTTCTTACCCTTCAGGTTGTCAAACCAAAGCAGGAAATCCTTATCCTCCCGGCAGCGTCGCACAAAAGCTTCCTCTGTACAGCTTTTCAATTCCTTCGCATATTCCCGAATTGTTTTTCCGCCTAAACGCTCGGATACATCATACTTTTGCTCATCGGTCAGATTGTTGCTCTTACGCTGCAATCTTGCCAAAATGCGATCTTTGACAGGCTGCTTGCTGACTTCACCCGGACGGAACAAATCCTCCAACAATTCAGCCATTGATTTGCTGACGGAGACTGACTTCATATTGGAAGTGTCATCCAAGTCCTCGTACACGCGAACTGCATCAAAGATATTGAAGTGCGTCTTTCCGATTTCCGGGCAAAGGCGCGTAGCGCGTCCCAGCATCTGCTCAAAGAGGATCCGGCTGTTGATCTTTCGCATAAACACCAAATTGCAAATTGCCGGCACATCGATTCCGGTAGTCAGCAGGTCGACTGTTACGGCAATGTTGGGATACTGGTTGTTCTTGAACTGCTTGATCACCTGCAAAATCTTCTTTTTGTTGCCGCCGGCAGTTTTGCCCGTGATTTTCATAATGGCATCATTGGAAATGCCATAGGGCTTGTAAATTTCTCGGAGCGTATCCACAATACGGTCAGCGTGTGCATCATTTACTGCGAAAATCAGCGTCTTTTCTCCACTTTCCGGATTCAGGTAGGTCGAAACTTCTTCCAGCACCTTGTGGGTATGATCCGGCAGAACAATTTTGCGGTTGAACTCCGACACATCGAAATCCATTTCATCGTCCAAAACTGCACCGTTCAAAAGTTCATTGGTGTTGGGGTCATATTGCGCCAAGGTTTCACCCTTCTTGAACTGTGCGTCATTTTCAATGAAATCCGTATTAATCAGATATGGAGGGTCGTGATCCACCAGCCAGCCATCGATAACCGCCTCACGGTAGCTGTAGGTATAGACCGGCTCCCCGAAAATCTCGGTCGTGTGCAGAGCGGGCGTAGCAGTCAAGGCAACTTTCACCGCATCGAAATACTCGATAACCTGCTTGTACTTGCTCATATAATCATCCTGATTATCGTAGAGGATTTCTTCTTCCGTCATTTCACGGTCAAGAATATAGCCTCGGTGGGCTTCGTCCACAATAATCAAATCAAATGCACCGGGCATCAAATCCGGTTCTTCTGCCAGAATCGTGCGTTTCAAAAGCCCCTGCACCGTTGAAATGCTGACCTTGGTTTCCAGATTGATGATGTTGTCATCGATCGCTTTGATCTCATATATTTTGTCCAGCGTCAGCAGTTCCTTCAGCTTGACATCTTTGAAGGTGTCCATTGCCTGCTCACCGAGGGACACTCGATCTACAAGGAAAAGAATACGGTGGAAACGCTTGGATTCCAGCATCTTGTAGATAAGTCCCAGAACAGTACGGGTTTTGCCCGTTCCGGTGGCCATTGCAAGCAAGGCCGTTCTCTTGCCGTCAACGATTGCCTCCGTTGCCTTATCAATGGCCTTAATCTGGTAGTCGCGCAGATTCAGCCCATTAGGATCTGTCATAAACGAATTATCTGCCGCAGCCAGCGCTTGATTGGCCGCCACTGTATTCTGACCAAGTTTTTCCATCAGGTCACTTGGGCTAAACCAGTTCCGAATAGGATACGGTTGATTTTCCTGTTCCCGGACATCCAAAAACCAAATACCAGACTTCGTCCGCAGCTGCTCTAAATACGCCCTGCCATTTGAAGCAAAGAGGAAGGGGACCTGATAACCATTCCAGTTTCCAACCGTATGTGGAATATCCTCCGGCTTAATATGTGCAGCATAATCCTTTACCTGCACATCGATGGTAGATGCCACATCTTCCGACATCTTTTTTGCATCCATCAATGCTACGAGCTTCTCGCCAACGAAGAATGCATAATCCGCATACCCGTTTTTGTAAAAGGCCGAATTGGTAGGCCATTCGCTGATGGCAATATTTCTCCCCTTTACAGGACGCGTTCCTTTGCTGTAGCGCAGGTTCTGCGTATCAGCTTCCCAACCAGAAAGACGAAGCTGCTCGTCAATCAAGCATCTGGTCTGCGCCTCATTCCAATTCATCATAGCGGAGACAGATTCCGACCGCTTTGCGCGCTCCTTCTGCGTTTTGCCCGAAGCGGCGGTCTTGACCACGGCCAGTTGCTTCGTCAATTCCTCGATTTTCCTTTCCTGCTCGGCAATAACGGATTCCAAATCTTCGTGCGTGGTCTCGCTCGGCATAACGAACTCAGGCGCAATATATCCCCAGTCTCCATAGGTTTCCATAAACCAAACAGCAAGATTGTATGTCAAGGACAGCAATGTCTTTGCTTCGTCCACGGAGTCCGTACCTGTATGTACGGCCGAGTTTCTTGTCTTGCGAAGAACATATAGCGTGTTGTCAATTTCGTGCGGCAATAAACCGGCTCGCTTCAAAATGCGAATTCGATTTGCGTGGGTGTTGTCAACAGCCGGCTCCGCAATGTGCTCAAAGACAAGGATCTCCTGCACTAAGCGCTCGGCAAACATTCCGAGTTTATAGATACAGGCATTGGGATCAGAATAGACATAGGTTTCTGCGGTTGCGCCGATCTGCGCCAGTGCAGGCCAGTATCGATTCAGAAAATCAAAATTTGATTTCACGGAGTTCTCCTTTCATCAAAATCCTGGTTACGTATTGAGAAAACGCAGCTATCCCTAATCGTTATTTATTGGACTTATCATTCGTCCGGCACGATCTCCACGATATCCTCAATTCCACAATCCAACGCGGCACAAATCTTCACGAGTATCTCTGTGGTAACATGCCCGTTCCGCCCCATCTTGGTGACAGATGCTGGGCTAATACCTGCCTTTTCACACAGGTCCTTTTTCTTCATGTCCTTATCGATGAGCAGCTTCCAGAGTTTTTTATAACTCACAGACATAAATATCTCCTCCGTACCAATATACAAAAAATGCTCTGCCGCTTGGCAGAGCATTCGGTCTATTGCAGCCATACTGCCAAGGCCTATCCAACACTTGACAGCGTTGTTTATAATGATAGCACGTTTGGGTAGAAAAAGCAAGAAAATGATAAATCCGCACGAATTCCGACTCTATTAAATTTCTTTTCGAGCCACAAAAGAAACAGTTGAACCTACAAGCAGTCAGAGCTACAATGCCAACATCTCATAACGAGGACAAACTGATTGGAGGTCAAATGATGAATTATGAAGTAAACTCATTTCAGAACTACGAATCGATCACCATTGACGAACTGAAGGATCAAGTTAACAGTCTACTGAATCCGGTAACGGAAGAACAGCGACCGCTGCGCGTATGCATGAATAATGGCAAAGAGTTTCTGCTGTTCCCTCAAGACCTGCTCGCTCCGATCTGCGATTCCGACTTTCGCTTGATCCTGCTGTCAGCACTGCGGTATGCGATGGGCAAAAACATATGTATGCCCGTGGTGGTTTCCGATTATATCAAGCGTCACATTCATCTTCTGGATGATAAGTTTTTCGTTCTGGCTGCCGATGATATCAGGCGATACCTTGAAGACTACGCAGAGCATGAGGCAAATTCGAATCTTTGGCAGAGTCTTTTAGGCGTACTTGAGACAGAACAGCGAGCGCGTGCCACTCGTGAAGCAAGGAAAATCCGACCTTGTCCGGCCTGTGGGAAACCTTTGGAAATCATGAGCATTGCCGACAGTTGGCATTCACTCGGTGGATTTGATGTAATTGCCCACTGCAGGAACTGTCTCACCGATTACGAATGGTTCTGCGATAAGGATGGCGGCGTCTCAGATATGAAGCAGTATTTCTTCGGATAAGGCAAGCATAAATCTCAGTTAGCGCTTTTGAGCGTATCTCTTTATCTCTGACAACACGCCTAAATTACTACTAATTTAGGAAAATTTTACACACATTCAGCCATTTATCATATTAAAATAGTCGCCATCCTAATTAATCTCATTGCAAAACTGATATGAAAAGTAGGCACCACCTCTATTCTTGAGGTGATGCCTACTTTTGTATTATCTACTTATACCTTGAAAAGGTACTCTTCAAGACCTTTTGCCAAATGAAGCGGTAAAGGTAGAACCGTCGACTGATTGTACTGAATCGGAAGATCTCTCAATGCATTGGTATAGAAGATCCAGCTTGCTGCATCATCCCCCGGTTGAAGCTGCAATGGGTACAATTCAATCATGTCCTTTTCGGCAAATGGATGCTTGGGATAATTGATTTTAGATTCTCTAAAACTCCATGTATAGCGATTATCATTCGGCTTCGTATGAATGCCCCAATACACATCCTGATATTTAAAAATACCCGATGCAGAAGAGCGCTGCAAATTTTCGTCAGAAGCTTTCGCACTCAACTCCGTGAAATAATCCGGAATTTCTTGATTGCTCCTAATTCGGATGATCCGCACACCTGAATTTGCTAATGAGAATAAATATGGACTTTGTGGCATTCCAACATTGACCTGAGATGGGCAATACTCATCTACCATGGCATATCCGCTAATCTCCTTATCGGAGATACCGCCCCATACCGCTCGTGTATTTCCATCGGATTGAACCAAAACCAACACTCCGTTTTCCGGCGTATCGTACCGGTTTTTCAGCTCTATGAGTTTTTGCTTCGCAGGGGTGCGGCTCGCAGCAACACAGCGCTGTTCCAAATCACTTTTCCAGAAAAGTTGCGCCATCTCAAGGCATGCTTCCCGATAAGAGACCGCCCTCTTTGAGAATGCGTCACAATGTACTTGTACCTTTCCTTCTATCAAATCAACCGTAACATAAAGCGGAAGAAAACGCGCCTTATTGGAGATTCCCTGAACTTGCGTACACAAATGCATCCCCACACAGGGTGTATACGCCAAATTAGGTTGTTTCTGTTTAGGATCCAACAGGGTCACAACACCCAACTGTCGATAGAGATCGTTCACAGCATTTTCAATTTTGTTTTGGCTGGCATTCTCCTCCGGGGTAACAAACTGCACAACTCGTCCCGTTTTGGCAAACGCATTGCGAAGAACGGATTTCGGATCACCAACACCATAGTTCTCTTGCCCAGGTAAAGTGAAAATACAAGCCGTTACCCCATCGGCATCACCTAATAGCCCGGCGATTTCGCCGCATCGAGTCATCTGCGTTTGCAGCTTATCGTCCGGCATGTTATCCGCAAGACTGCCAACTTCTTTACACACATATTGCACTTTTAAACTGGAAGTGTCCTTTTCTTCACCAAAATCCTGTTCAATTTTGGCCTGAATCTGTTTCAGCAGTCTTTGCTGTGAATCATCTTTCCATAGGCCATACAGTTCGAATGTGATTTTGTCTGTCTCCGCGCATTGGCTGACCCAGTTCCGGAAATCTTCAGAATTCTCATATTCCTGTGGAGAGTTATATTTTTTGAGTTTCTGCCCTCGCAGCGTGACCCGTTCCGCTTTGGGTTGCTCATAAATCATATCACCAAGCAGATCAGACACTGACTGGTACAGCGACGCCTTGTCGACAACGGACACACCAGTTCCGATTTTGGAAGCTGCAAAGCCGGCCATGCCGTTTTTGTAGGGAAGGAGGATTTTTTCCGCGTATGCCGCGGGATCTCTTACAACAGCTTCCGCCGATGGTAATTGGGAATATCCCCAAATGTTGTAGCATTCCTTGTCCTGTTCTTTCCATACGGGCTGTTTGGCTGTGTAACCATAGACAATGGGCACTTGACAATACTTATCCTCTGAAATCTTAATATGCGCATTGACTGCATTCGTTAAAAACGGAGTCCGCTCCTTATTGTAGTTATCGGGGATCCAGCGGCGAATACTCATCTGGCACAGCAGCAGAGCTTTTCTTTCCGGAGGAGTTGTCTGCACAGATAAATCAAATACAAAAGAGTACTGATGGTGACTTTTCATATCTGTAATCGGATCGCTGACCAGCTGATTCTTGGCGGCATAGCACAGGTGCAATGTTTGCCCGCTCAAGGTGATCTCTTTTCCCAACAAACGGTTGATTGCGAGAAGCGGAATGGCTTGGTAAGCGGCTTCGCAAACTGTTCCATCTTCGCGTGTAAGGCAGACTTTATCCGTGGATTGAGCCGCCGCAAGTTCTTCCCAATGTATCGTATCGCAAAATTCTTTTGCGTGTTTTTTTGCTATGGGGTTTACTCTTGAAGGCGTGATATACGTGGCCTTTACCCAGGTCTTAATGATACTGCACAATGCCTGAATATTTTTCTCGGAGTATTCATAGCAAGATGTAAGCCAACGCTCATCATGGCTGTCCTTTTTTAGCGGAGCTAAAGCGATGATACCTTCCATCCAGCTGTCGACCAGCTTCTTCAGTGCATTCGTCGGAAGTCCATACTCATCCTTAAACTTCGGGTTCGTCTTCCGTGCGATGTTTAGCAGGGCCGCTTTCCAAGATGCGGGAAACCCCAAATAGTACAGGGTGCAGGTTTGTTTGGGAGACAGTTTATATGCCAGCGGATAGATTTTATGATTCATACGGAATGTCCTTTCGATAAGCTTTATAAAATGGAGCATACAGCGTTTCAGAAATTTCCGCGCTGTCTTTGCAGGTCATCAACGTATCTAAGTACCTGCCCAGCTCGGTGAGACAGTCAAAGTCACCTTGCTTTTCTTCACGGCCGCGAAATGCACCGTCGATAAAATAAACATGCGGTTCCGGCTTCGTCACATCCGTTACACGCGCCAACCGGCCAAAAATCTGAAGGATCAAAACAAACAGCGTTGCAACCACATCTTTCCGCTCTTCGGCATCCAGCTCAGCCAAACCAAACGATTTGCTTTTGCTCATCTTGGCCCACTGCTGTGCCGCAAATTGCCGGATGCGCACATTGTATGCGAACAGAGATTCCTGTGGTTCCCGATGACAGTGGGCTTCCACAAATCCATTGAGCTTGCTGCCCTTCTGCTGGATATCGTCAGGAACAGCCATCGGTCGTACCATGAAAAACACCGCGCAAAGGGCAGAGTGGCCGTACTCATCGACAATGTTGTGTCCGCGTTCGATCGCCATAGCAGGCGCAATCAGGATATCCTCTTTCATCCAGGTAAACCGGCTGACCTCCCCCCGGCGCACCGTTCCCTGAACATTCTCGCTGCTGACAGCATCAGAGATCATCCGGCAAACCTGTGCAGGGCAATTGACCTTCCGCAGGGCCGTTTCCAGTGTTCGCTGTACTTCCTGTGCCTGAACATAGCTGTTGACGACCAACAGGATCTTCCCGGTTTTTCTTTCATATTCTCTGACGATCAGATCGACTGTCTTTTCGGTTGCAGACCGCAGCTGCAGCATGCGTTGATCATCTGACGCGCCGGAAATACGCTCCGGAAACCCGGATTCAAAGAAACGCGTTTTTTCTAAAAATGCGCGTTTCTCACCATCCGCCTCCAAGATATAGTTCACCGGCCGATTTACGTGGTACTCATATGAACCCTCCGCCCAGCTGGAACCGGACAGCATAATCACATGGGGGCCCGCAGGATTGCCCTGTGCGTCAGTGCGCAAATACGGAAGATCCTTCATCAGGCTTCGTCCGAACGCGAACTGACGGAACAGAATAATATCTTCGTCATCTGTCTTTTTCAGGCCGAACAGGTTGCCGCACAGCGCGGAGGGGAGGAAATACTGCTGCTGCCGAAAACGAGTTTGCAGGAATCCGAACAGCTCATTTTGTCCATAAGAGGTTTCGTGGCTGGCCTCATACGCATCGCTGAGGTCTCGGATAAAGTGATCAAAATAAATGAGCCGCAAAATAAGCTTGATGCGGGCATCTTGAATTTGTTTTACCTTATCCTTCTCAGGCCGCGGAAAATCATCACCCAGCTCATTCAGCCAAGCACGGTACATTTGGTTAAAGAACGTCTCGTCGGTACTCTTACAGGAGCTCTCAAGGACGGCCCATAGCGTACTCTGACGAATGCCGTCTTCATCCTGCATATCGATCAGGTCATAGACGGCTTGATAGACGGCATACGCGATTCTATATTCCGACTCATCCCGGTACATATCCTCTAAGAGGATAAGGGCTGAAAAAGGATCCCCATACGCAATTTTCTTCCATGTACCCAACTCATGGTGCAGAGATTTTATAAGGCAGCTCAGGACCGTCACGCTCTGGCGCTGCATTTCATCGTATCTCTGCTCGGCCAGATTCTCCTCTCTGCGTTTGCTGCTCAGCCGCATATAGGCGCTGCAATCTTCGGCGCATTCACGGATATAGCTATTAAAACTCGTTTCCGGCATGAAAAAGTGATCAAGCGTTTTTTGAACCCTGTCGCTCTCATCAAAGACAACCACATCGAAGCTGCGCATTACCAGCTCCAGAAAGGTTTCCCGCTGCGCTCCTACCCGAGATGCCGCAAAGCCCGCAACCGTTGTGATAACAACGGAAGCTGTATAGCATTCACGGAGCATTCTGGTGCCCATGCACTGATGAAAATACGGACACAGGTGATTCTTGTTTCCTTTTTTCAGGGAATAGCACGGCTCTTTGCCGAAGGCGACCGCTTCGCTGCGCTGCTCATCCATCCCATCAACCAAACATAATGGCGTTAAGTATTGAGAAAATCCTGCCGGCAAGCAAGTTTCATAGGGCTGCGCGACCTGATTGATATATTTCAGCCTTTCGCTGCGTCCAATCAACGGGCTTACTGCAACCCCAAAGGCTGATAAATATTTCTGCAGGTTCATGACTTCGGCTACCGTGTCAACAACAACCGTCATCCGATATCCATTTTTATGGCACCAAAATGCCAACACCTTAATGAGTGTGGATTTGCCTGCGCCAACCATGCCAACGATATTGATGACCTCAAGAATCGTGAGCTCCGTACATGTACTGACAGAAGCCCCTTTGATCTGCTTGAGAACATTGGTCGATAAAATCGCATAGCACGGGTCACCGGGATGCATCCCGGCCATTTCCTTTGCGGCGTTCAGCAGTTCGTCCAGGGTAATGGAAATTGGTTCTCTGCGTCCCTTTTCGGGAACTCTCGGTGGAACAGGCACGACACAGTCACTGTCGAATCTGGCCGTAACAGTTTCGGTTTCCCCAGTTTCCAAGTTCAGATATGGATAGCGATATGTTCCGGCTCCGGCATAAGAAGGCGGCTTGGCTTCTTCAAGTCTCTCCGGCCAAAAACGTCCCCACTCCCTTTGGCGCTGCTCATACGGATAGGGATATTCCCCCTCTGTTTTGGAAAACGAATGACCTTTCTCCGATTTCTCAAACGAAAAAGCGCGAACTGCATCATATTTGGGGGCCTGATATGCCCGCAAATCATCCTGCCAGTACTTTTGAGAACGATAGTACCCCAACGTGTGCCGGGCCTGCTGCAAAGTGTGTTCCATATCTGTACACGCCGTTGTGCCAATAAGCTGATATTGGGTAAATAACAGATAGGCTTTTGCTGGATCGGTGGCAGGTGCATTCAGAGCAAGCAAATGCAGAACTGCTTCGATCGCCGCAAATCTGGCAAGCGGCATAGGTTCTTCCATGCCTTGAAACAGTGCCGCAAGCGGATCATACCAACCGTCCTTACTCTTATTCATCATTGCATGC
>OMFF01000462.1_pt1 | contig 14869 bp, 9 predicted proteins | sample 1645581 | NCBI WGS metagenome assembly OMFF01 (sample SAMEA103958140, study PRJEB25191) | human gut metagenome | biome: human-associated habitat [ENVO:00009003]; feature: intestine environment [ENVO:2100002]; material: feces | place: Germany | collected 2013/2015
CTTTCCTGAAAGAGATGTACGGCTATGAGGGTTTTCCCGATGAAGCGGCGGGGCTTGACTATGTGTACTCCGGTACGGACAGCATTGAACTGCACTGGACCGATGAACATGGGGAAAAGAGAGAAACCAAGCTGTCCTGGCCGCAGGCCGCCGGTATCGTCCAACGCCTGGTGGATGAGGGGCGCTATCTGGATGCCCCTGCCGTCAGTGAGCCGGAGCAGAAGGATGAGACGCAGCCGTTCAGCGCTGAATACCGTCTGTTAGACCGTCTGTGTGCTGACTGCGAGTATTTTCTGGGTGAAGGGCAGCGGGCGGAAAAGCACCTGTGGGCGGGCAGTGTGGAGGCGCAGATCGCCAAAATGCGGGAGCTGTACGCTCAACTGCCGGAAAAACCGGATTGGCTCTCCCCGGAAACCATCGACGCTTACGCCCGCCGCATGGCAGCCCCGGAGCAGCCAGAGGAAACTCGGATACTGGATGAGGCGCTGGGCGCCCACAGCGGTCAGATTGATATGCTCATGCAGGCCGTCCGTGGGGAACTGACAGTGGGCACCCTGCGGTACAGCATTTTCGAGGAACGGCCCCATATCAGCATGATCGAGGTGCTGGAGGATTACCGCCGTCAGGGGATCGCCACCCAGATGCTCCGCTATCTGCAAGGGCAGTATCCCAATGAAGAAATTGAATGGGGCTATTTGACAGAGGACGGTTCCGCCCTCTACCGGGCGGTGGTGGACGAACAACCCAACCCGGAATATCAAAAGGTCAAGACTGATCTGGAGGACATTACCCGCCTGTACGATGGCTATGTGCAGCGGATGGAGGGCGGCGGCATCCTCTCCCCAGCGGAAGCCGCTGATATGGATGATTTAGAGGACATTCAATACCGGCTGGAAAAGGAACTGGACGAGCTTCGGCCTGTGCGGGCCTTTGTCCGCATGGAGGGTGTGCCGCCCACACAACCGGAGGAAAAGGCGGCCCCTGAACCGCCAGCCAATCCCCGGCCGGAACCGTTCATCCCCCGCAACTTCCGCTTTTCCACGGACTATGACCTCTATCCCGGAGGCGCCAAGACCAAATATAAAAACAACATCCTGGCGATCAAGACCTTGAAGCAGATTGAGGCGGAGCAGAGGACGGCCACCTCGGAGGAACAGATCACCCTTGCCCGATATGTGGGCTGGGGCGGCCTTGCCAACGCTTTTTCCGATAAAGCGGCCGGGTGGGAAAGCGAATATCAGGAGTTAAAGGCCCTGTTGACCGAGGAAGAATATAAGGCGGCCATGCGCTCCACCATCACCGCCTACTACACCGAGCCGGAGCTGATCCGCTATATGTACCGCGCTTTGGAACGGTTCGGGTTTGAGGGCGGCCCCGACCGCAGGATTCTTGACCCCGGCATGGGAACCGGCAATTTCTATTCCGTGCTGCCGGAGCAGTATCAGGGAAGCAAGCTGTACGGCGTGGAGTTGGACTCTATCACCGGGCGTATCGCAAAGCAGCTTTACCCAGAAGCGGATATTTCCGTTATGGGCTATGAGGCGGTCAAGTTTGAGGACAACAGCTTTGATGTGATCCTGGGCAACATCCCCTTCAACAGTGTCAAAATCTACGACCGCCGCTACAATGAGCTGAATCCCTATATCCACGACTACTTTTTCATCAAATCCCTGGACCTTGCCAAGCCGGGCGGCATCATCGCCTTTATCACCAGCAAGGGCATACTGGATCGGAAGGACGAAAGCCTGCGGGAGTATATCGCACGGCGGGCAGAGTTCATCGGCGCCATCCGCCTGCCCAATACGGCGTTCAAAATGCTGGCGGGAACCGAAGTGACTGCGGATATTGTCTTTTTGAAAAAGCGGGCGGTCCCCATGCAGCTTGACCGGACAAACAACCTATCATGGATACAGACGGACTTGGAACGGGGCAAATGGATTCCCTACAACCGCTACTTCATGGACCACCCGGAAATGCTCATGGGCAAGATGGAGAGCAGCCGGAATATGTACGGCAGCGAGGATGGCACGGCCTGTATCGCGCCGGAGGGTTTCGATCTGTATGAACACCTCTCCGACGCGGTGGAAAGCCTGTACGCCCGTTTCAGCGCGGAGCCGGATGTGGAACCGCTGGAGGAAGCGGAGGAAGAACAGCCGACCGATTATGAGGACGCCCCCGAAGGGACCCGGAATTTTACCTTTGTGGTGAAGGACGGCGAAATCTACTACTGCGAGAAGAACAAGCTGATCCCCCAGCCCTACACCGGCATGAAGGCGGCCCGTATCAAGGGCTTGTGCGAAATCCGTACCGCGCTGCTGGAGGTCATCAGCATCCAGTCCCATGAGTATGACCCTCTGGACCTCCGCAAAGCGCAGGATAAACTCAATCAGGTCTATGACCGCTTCACTGCCAAGTATGGAGCCATCAACAGCAAGGGCAATATCCTCGCCTTTTCCGATGACGATCAATTCCCCCTGCTGCGCTCCATTGAGGACGAGCGCAAGGATAAAAGCGGCTGGGATAAATCAGCTATCTTCCATAAGGCGACCATCCGGCCATTCCGTGAGGTCAATCACGCCGACACCGCCGAGGACGCCCTGCATATCTGCCTGAACCGCAAGCTGCGGGTAGACCTCTCCTATATGTCCTTCCTGACCGGGAAAGAACCGGGCGAGCTGGTGGCAGAGCTGGGCGACCGCATCTATCTCAATCCGCAGAAATACTATGGGAACCCGGATGAGGGCTGGGAGCTGGCGGAGGAATATCTGAGCGGCCATGTGCGGGACAAGCTACTTTACGCAAGGCAGAAGGCGACGGAAGAACCGGAACTGTTCGCCCGGAATGTGGAGGCGCTGGAGGCGGTTCAGCCGGAGCCTCTGACCCCTGCCGATATTGAGGTGAATCTGGGCGCCATCTGGGTGCCGGTTGAGTATTACCGCCAATTCATGTATGAAACCTTCCAGACCAGCGGCTATGCCAAAGTGATTGACGGCGGGGATAACCGGCGCCGCATTGATATTGAGTATTTCCCTTATACCACCACCTGGCGGATCAGCAATAAAACCTTTGAACCCGATTCCGTGACGGTGAATCAGACGCTCGGCACAAGCCGTAAAAATGCTTATGAGATACTGGAGGACTGCCTGAATATGCAGTCCACGACCGTCCGCGACCGGCAGGAATATACCAATGACAGGGGCGATAAGGCAGTCCGTTATGTTATTAACCCAAAGGAAACCATGATCGCCCGCGCCAAACAGCAGCAGATTCAGGAAGCCTTTGCCTCCTGGATATGGAGGGACCCGGAGCGACGGGACGCCCTGCTCAAGCTGTATAACGATACCTTCAACACCGTCCGGCCCCGTGAATACGATGGGAGTCATCTGGTGATCCCCGGCATGAACTCCGAGATGAAGCTGCGGAAGCACCAGCTTGACTTTGTTGCCCGTGTCATTTACACCGGCACAGGGCTTGCGGCCCATGAGGTGGGCGCCGGGAAAACCGCCGCGCTGATTGCCGCAGGGATGTACCTGAAGAACCTGGGGGCAATCCACAAGGCGGTGTTTGTGGTCCCCAATCCTCTTGTGGGCCAGTGGGCGACCGAGTTTTACCGCTTTTTCCCCAATGCCAATCTGCTGGTGTCCACGGTGGAGGACTTCACCCCCAAGAACCGGAACCGCTATGTTTCCAAAATCGCTACCGGAGAATATGACGCGGTGATTCTGGCGCACAGTCAGTTTGAAAAAATCCCTATTTCAAGAGAGCGGCAGATCATGCAGTTGGAACAGCAGATCAACGAGATCGAGGCCGCAATCAGCGAAATGAAATATGAAAAGAGTGAAAACTGGAGCGTCAAGCAGATGGCGATTTTCCGGGGCAACCTGGAAACCAAATTGGAAAAGCTGTCTGCCGAGGAAAAGAAGGACGACCTTTTAACCTTTGAACAGCTCGGCGTGGATATGATGTTTGTGGATGAGGCGCATTTTTATAAAAACTGCTTTGTGTTCACAAAGCTGCGGAATGTGGCGGGCATCACCACCTCCTCCAGCCAGCGGGCCTTTGATATGCTGCTGAAATGCCAGTATTTGCAGGAAGTAAACAATGGACGGGGTGTGATATTCGCCACTGGAACTCCTATCAGCAACTCTCTTTCGGAGATGTTCGTTATGCAGCGATATTTGCAGCCGCAGGAATTGGAACGGTTCGGCTGGTCCTATTTTGATACTTGGGCCGCTCATTTTGGAAAACGGACCTCCGCTTTGGAGATCAAGCCAGAGGGCGGCGGCTACCGGATGCGGGATCGTTTTGCAAAGTTCTATAATATGCCGGAACTGATGGCTGTTTTCCGTGAGGTTGCTGACATCAAGACTTCTGATATGCTGGATATTCCAGGTTTACCTTCTGTTCACGGCGGCAAGGCAGAAATTATCACCACAGAAACGACTCCTGCACAAAAAGCGATCATGGCGGAGTTTGTCCTGCGGGCAGACGCAATCCGCGCTGGCCGCGTAAAGCCGGAAGAAGATAATATGCTGAAGCTGACCAGCGAGGCCCGTATGATGGCGATTGATCCCCGTCTGGTAGACCCCAATGCGGAAAATGACCCCGAAAGTAAATTGAATGTCTGTATCAATGAGGTCTATTCACTTTGGGTGGATACCAAGGAGCAGAAATCAGTCCAGCTTATCTTTTGCGATGTAGGAACTCCCAAACCCGGCAGATTTAATGTGTATGACGAAATAAAACGAGTTCTGGTGGAGAAAGGGGTCCCGGAATCAGAGATTGCCTTTGCCCATGACGCCGCTACTGAAGCTCAAAGGCAAGCATTGTTTGAACTCACCCGTAAAGGTGATATTCGCATTTTGGTAGGCAGTACTGGTAAACTTGGAACTGGTGTAAATGTCCAAGACAAAGTAATTGCTATCAATCACTTAGACTGTCCCTGGAAGCCTTCTGATATTACCCAGCGGAATGGGCGCGGGGTCCGGCAGGGCAACGAAAACCCAGAGGTTATTATCAAACAATTTGTGACGAAAGGTACATTTGACGCCTATCTCTGGCAGATACAGGAACAGAAACTGCGCTATATCACACAGATTATGACAGGCAGGAGCCTTGCCCGGTCCTGTGAGGATGTGGATGAAACCGTGCTTTCCGCCGCGCAGTTTAAGGCGGCCGCCACGGATAACCCCATGTTGGCACAAAAGATGGAACTGGAAAACCGGGTGACAGAGCTGAAAATCCTGCGGGGTGCGTGGAGCAACGAGCAGCTTTCTTTGGAACGGAAGGTGAACACGACCTATCCCAACCGCATCCAGCAGTATCAGCGGCAAATCGAGCAGATTAGTCAGGATGCGGCCCTGCTGGAAGAGTCCAGAGATGGGAACTTCTCCATCGTGCTGGATGGGAAACGCTACACAGAACGCCCCGAAGCAGGCGAGGTCCTGGCGTTGCTATACCGCAGGATAAGTGAGGGACGAAAAAAGGATGACTACGATTTTGAGATCGGCACCTACCGTGGATTTCGGCTCTATCTTAGCTTTGATCCATTCTCAGCGGGGCTTGTTTTACGGGGAAGCTCCCGGTACAACACAGACATTGGTTCTTCTGGTCAGGGAGCAATCACCCGCATTGAGAACCTTGCCGAGCGTATTCCATCTTATCTGACATATGCACAGCGGGATTTGGAAGAAGTGCAAAAGCAGTTGGAGGCTGCCCGTCAGCAGATGGGCCAGCCTTTTATTTATGAGGAAGAACTGTCCGAAAAAGTTGCTACCCTGACGGAGATCAACACAAAGCTGGAGTTCGAGTCTTTGCAGGGACAAGAAAGTGAGGTGGTTTTAGATGAGGACAATCCGCAGACAGACGGTGGGAAAGCGGCGGCCGGTATCTCCGTTCATGCGGCTGTTGGCATCGAACAGTAAAATAGTGGGAGGGCGTTTGAATGAGTGAAAAACATTCCGCTGTCTGCTACATCTTCCGGGAAGGCGCCTTCTCTCCTGTACGAGAGGCCAAGCCGTTCCGCAACGATTTCGGCCTGGACCTGTTTCAATACAAGGGAGCCGTCTATGAGGGCAGGACGGGCCTGCAATTCTGTCCCTTGAAGCAGGCAGAGGATATAGCTTCTGTTATTGGAAAACATGGCGGACTGGAAAAGGTGCAAAAGCTGATTGCAGACAGTTTGGAGCGAACCGGCCTGTCCCCCCGCTACACCCGGCCAAATGAAAAGAAAAAGGACATCTTCCCGCCAAAGGAAAAGGATGAAAACCGGGTGTTTGCCAAAGACCTGATGGGCAACAAGCATTACTATTACCGCTTCTACAATGAGAATGGTATTGAACTCTACACGATGGAAAAGAAACGGGAGTTCTTCCAGACTGTTTATGTTCCCTGCGATGGCTTCATGGTGGGTATCGACCAGCGGCACCGATTGGAAGAAATTCTGAAATGGCTGTCCACGCTGGAGCATGGCATCCGGGGTGAGATTGAACGGGTTTTCAATGAGAGTATGGGCGATCCGAAACGGTGGGCAGACCTGGGCTTTGCCAATCTGCTGGGACGGTACTATGAGGCAAAACGGCACAATATTCCATTAGAAGCAGAGCGCAGGCAGCGGGAAGAACGATGGGCGACAGAGCGTGAAGCAGAGAGGCGCCAGCGTGAACAGGAACAGCAGGCCCGCTATGATGCCGCTATCCGGGAGGCGGAGAAGGATATTCTGGCGGGAAAGGAGGTGGTAAACCGGGAGGTCAACGGCAAGGCCCTGATTATGCAGCTTTTCCGGGAGCATGAGATTCCAGTCCCCCTGAAAACACAGGGCTGGATCATCAATGCGCTGCACAGCATCCGCTATTCCCCGGAAAGCGGACAGTGGGACTACCGTTATTATAAAAAAGCCGTGACAGTACGAAAATGTTTGAACTGCTCCCGAAGCTGTCAGCGGCAATTCAGATCAAGCAGCAGTTTGAAGAACAGGGTGAGGCCAGCCTAGAGGCCCCCGCCGCTGCGGACGAGGACGAGCAGGATATGGAACTGTAAACCTATTTTTGGAAAGGAGTTCGCATGAAAAAAGTAATTGTAGGTATTTCCGCCGCTGCCGCCGTGGTCGGCGGCTTTTTCTATTTTGCCTGGTACCGGCATTACCGAGACGCGATCCGGTGAGGCGGTCCCTGCGGCCAAGGAGGTGAGGCATCATGCCGCTTGCGGCAACAAGGGCACCCTACACCCTATTTATCGTGGACGATGATATGCCCCTGAATCCCCGTGAGGACTACGACTGCCTGGGGAAAATGGTCTGCTGGCATGGGAGATACAAGCTGGGAGATCAGCACAATTTTTCGGAACCCCGTGATTTCCTGCAAGAACTGCTCTTTTCGGAATATTCCAGCGGACACGGACGGAACAATCCGGTATTTGAGTTTCTGAAATCCGGCAAGGCCAGGGACGCAAAGTTGGAGTATAACCGCTCCACAAGGGAGTGGGAGCTGCTGGAGAACCAGCACTGGACTGCCGAGAGTGACTGGTATGTATCGTCCAGCTATGCCGCCTCGCTGAAAGATGATGTGCTGGATTGGTTTTTGGATGACTGCCTCTCCGCCCTCTCCACCGGCGAACTGTTTTCGCTGGTGGAGCAGATGGAGGGCATGGTGATCCTGCCCCTCTATCTCTACGACCATTCGGGCATCACCATGAACACCACCGGCTTTTCCTGCCCGTGGGATTCCGGTCAGGTAGGATGGATTTATGCGGATAGCCGGAGGATTGAAGCGGAGTACGGCAAGGTAACGCCTGAAACTGTGGAGAAGTCCCGCCAAGTGCTGGAGGGCGAGGTGAAGTCCTATGACTATTTCCTGACCGGCCAGTGCTACGGGTTCCAGCTATTCCGGGAAGATGTGGAGGTGGATAGCTGCTGGGGCTTCCTGGGCGAGATACGGGATGTGCAAGACGATGTAAAAAGCTATCTGCCGGAGGACTGCGATCCGGCTATCGTGGAACTGCTCCAGTTCCGCTATGAGGAGCTGGACATTGACGAGTATCTGGAAGAATTACGGGAAGAAACGGAGGGATTGGACTGTGAAGCCGGATGATTCCTTGACCGTGTATGTGCTGTATGGCTGCACCTTGAGTAAGGAGCGAAGCTCCATGCGAACCGTGGCCGCCACTACGGATGAAGAAATGCTGCATACCATCATCGGCGCCCAAATCCTCGGCGGCACAATGGACTACCGGGGCTTCAGCAACATGAAGGGCTTTGAACAGTTCCGGGCCGCCTGCCGTGCCGGTGATGTTCGGTACAGCGATCTGGACTATGGCTTTGTGGAGCAGACGAAGAATCTGATGCTCACAGACTGTGCAAAGGAGCCGCGGCTTGAGAAAGCCTACCGGCTGCTGAACCTGTCTGAGCGTGAGTTCAATGCCATCCGCAGCGGTTCTCTGGAGAACCTGGGCGCTGACCGCACCCGTTTGATTCTGGATAAGGCGCTTTCTTGGGCAGCCCGGAACTATGCCGGATGGGATTTGTACCAGTATTTGAGAGAAGAACTCGGCATGAGCAACGAGGAGATTTCCCACGCTGGGTTTGAACTGGATGAGTTCTACGAGGACGAAATGGACTATGAAGCGGAGGATGATTATGAGGAAGATTGTGATGAAGAACTATAACACACAGTCAGGAAAGCGGTGATTTTATGAGAAGAAGCGCCGCTGCGTATCATAAATTCACCGAGGACGAGATACGGCAGGCAAACAGTGTGGACATTCTCTCTCTTGCCCGTGGATATGGCTATGAGCCGGAAAAGGCTGGCCGCAAGGCCGTCCACATGAAGCACAGCGGCGGCCTGTATATCTTCCCGGAGAACAACCGCTTTTTCCAGTGGACGGGGCCGGATGACGGTATCAAGGGCGGAGCCATTGATTTTGTCATGCGGGAGGAAAACCTGTCCTTCCCGGAGGCGGTGGGCAAGCTGATCGGCAAGGAATATGCGGCGGAAGCCCGACAGGTAACGCCTTATGAGAAGAAGGAGCGCGGACCGCTGGTGCTGCCTGAAAAGGCGGACAATATGAAGCGGGCCTATTGGTATCTGGTGTCCATCCGAGGGATCAGCCCACAAATCGTCAGCCATTTTATGAATCGGAAGATGATCTATCAGGAGAAAAAGTACGGCAACTGCGTGTTTGTGGGTTATGACGCCGAGGGAACGCCCCGGTACTGCTCCATGCGGGCGGCCAGAGAAAACAGCTCATTCAAGATGGACGCGACCGGCTCTGATAAAAGCTACCCCTTTTTCCATGAGGGAACAAGCGACCTGTTGATCGTCACCGAAGCCCCTATCGACCTGATGAGCCATGCGTCCATCGCCGCTGACTTTTATGGGCGGGACTGGACGGAGGATCACCGTATCTCCACCGGCTGCCTGTGGAACGGGGCCATTGACCGCTATCTGGAGGGCCATCCACAGATCAGGCGGCTGGTGTTTGCGGTGGACAACGACTATCTGGCCCGTGACAAGGACGGGCAGTTTCGGAATTGGGGGCAGCTTACGGCGGCCAAGTGGGTGCGGGAATATACCGGGAGGGGATTTCAGTGCGCCGTCCATCTTCCCCATCTGAATGATTTTAACACCGATCTGGTAGAGCGGCGGAAAGGCCGCTCCGTGGAGGATTTAGACCGCCTGCGTATGGCGGAGTTGGAGGCGGAGTTTAACAGGGACGCCGCTGAAGAACCTGAAAGCGAAGATGAACAGGAAATGGAGGCTTGATTATGGCAAAGATACAGACCTTTGAGCTGGACCGATGGAGTGAACCGGATGAGAACCACCGGGTCAAACACATCGGTATGGCTGACGCCAAGGAAACCTTTGATAAGCTGAAAACGCATTTGGAGGCTCACGGACTTCTCCCGGATGAATACTTTTCATTCTCCGGCAAGTATGAGGGATTGACCGGCGAACTTCCTGAATTTGAAGAAGCCCTTTGCATCCCGAATTTCGGCTCCAGCGAGGGAATCTACCTGGATATTTCCCTGGCCTGTCGAGACGGCGATGGCAAACGGTATTTTCAATCATTCGCCACAGGCAAGACACTGGGCGAAACGGCGGACGATTATTTCCGAATGTTCCGCATCGCTGCCGAGTGTTCCCTAATGCTGAATGGACGAGGCTTTTTCTATGAAAGAAATAATGTGGACATCGTGCTGACCGAGAAAGAGGCCGCAGCCGTTGCAAATTCGGTGGAATTGGATCTGTGCGGCTATTTTGAGCCGGAAACCGAGGCGCTGTTGTCCTCCGCTCTGGAGAAGTTCGCTGGCGCCCCCTGCACGGCCATCCAGACCATCACCTGCCACGGACGCGATGATTACTCTGTCTGGAATGTGGAGATACCGTCCGATATGTTCCGCTCCATTGTCCGTGAAGCGGCGGAAAAGATAGGGACGCTGGAAGAACTGATGAGCGGTATGGACCCTACATCTGGCTGTGAAATGCGGCTTTTGACACGAATGAAGGATGGGCGCTTTGCGTTCTTCACCATCCCGGAGCGGATGAACGCTCTGCGGGATTATGAGACGCAGGGCAGCTCCACCCGTGGGGACAAGGAGCAGATCATGGCGGAGATCTTCACGGATTGGGAACCCGCCGAGGAACCAGAGGACGAACTGGACCGCTGACTCCTTCACTTCTCTTTTCATCCGTACTGACCGCCCCGCCGGGGCGCCCCGCAACCGGGAAACCGCAGGCTCAGCCTGTGTTTCTCCGGTTAAGGCAGGAATAGCCGTCATACCTGACGGCGGACTGACAGCTTGAAAGCCGTGTTTTCAACGGGTTTTTGAGTATTTTACAAGGTATGATTTTTTGATTTTGGTGTGATTTTTGTCACACCTTATGGAAGGGAGGCTTGACTTGAAGGAATCCCCGAACCGAACCGAGCGCAAAACCATCCATCTGCCCCCGGACACCATTCAGGCGCTCAATAAGCTGGCGGCCAGAAATGGGACGGACTTCTCCAAAGAGGTGCGGCGGGCGATTGACGAATACCTGGATTTGGAAAGTACCGCTGAGAACATCGACATGATAAGCGGCGTGATCCGGCAGGAACTCAGCGGCCAGATCAAGGGGCTGGGAAACCGGCTGGCCGGACTTATTAACCGCCTGACAATCATATCCGCCGCAGGCTACTATGCCAATATCGCCATTATCGCAGACTTGATCGACCGGGATCGCTATTCCTCTTTTGAGAAGATCGAGGCGGCGGCCCGCAAAGAGGCGTTGGCGTTTGCAAACCAAAAGAACGCCGACGCTCTGCGTATTTTTCTGGATGACGAGGAAATGAAAAAGGCGATTCAGGCTGTTCAGGGAGGCCGCCGTGTCGATCCTAATCTATAAGCAGCGCCACCGACACCCCAATCAGAAAAAGACGCCCAAGTGCAACTATGCCCACATCGGCTATATTGCCACCCGTCCCGGCGCGGTAAAGAATGAGGGGATGCGCCACGGCCTGTTCGGGAAGCTGGAACCCGGCGAGGTGCGGGAGTTTGCCACCTGGCAGGAGGCGGCCCGTCTGGTGCGGGAGCTGTCCTACCGCCGTGTGAATATGTATCGGGGTATTATCTCTTTTGCCCCGGAAACAGCGGCCGAGCTGGGGCTGACCGATCACAAAGCCTGGGAGGACTATATTGAGCGTCACATTTTAACGCTGGCAAAATACAACGGAATCCGGGTGCAGAATCTACAATGGGCAGCCGCCCACCATAATGAGCGAGGTCATCCGCACATCCATGTGGTGTTCTGGGACAAAAATCAGCGAACGATGGTTCCCTTTGTGCATCCCAGCATACCGGATAAAATACGCAGGCAGTTGATCCGTGACACCTTCGCGGACAAAATTCAGGCATATTGTGAAGCAAAGCAGCGGGCCAGAGAGCAGCTTACCGCAGCCGCCGTTGATCTGGTTGATGAGTTTGAGCAATATATGGAGCGGCTTCATCCCAGCGAGTACAAGCGCCTGCGGGAAACCTTCTGTCATATCACGGATGATGAATTGGGAGCCGTTCCGCTGGACGGCGTTTTGAGCGCGGATGAGCTGGCCCGCTTTATCCCCGGCCTGTTTGCCCTGAAAGAGAAGATGCCGAAAAAAGGCCGTCTGGCCTACAAGCTGCTGCCGGAGGAAGTAAAGGCCGAACTGGACGCTTTTATCGGCAGCTTGAAAACAGACTGTAAGTACATTGGTGATCTGGTAAACGAGTATGCGGACGCCAAGTGCCAGCTTTCCATGCTCTATGACGCCGACCCTGCCCATGTGGAGGAACAGCGGCAGAAAGGAATCGCGGAGGCGGACAAGCTGATTGCCAACAAGGTATTGGAGGCCATACGCACCATGCTCCGCAAGGATCGGGAAACCGGCTCTTTTGAGTATGCCGAGGCCCGAAAAGCCTACTATACAGAGCGGTTGATCTGTGAAATCCTGATGGCGTTGGAACAGAACGCCGTCAGCATGGGTATGGAGTACGACGATTGCCAGAAGGCTATGGGAGGTGATCTTTCCAGGGCCGCCAAAAAAGAATGGTATTTGCGGCACAAGGACAGGGGTATGGAGCCGTAGTACTTTTTTGAGGTAATCCGCAGTCAAATAAATTGTCGAAATGTTTTGCGGTTTATAATCGCAAAACTAATTGACCACAAACAGGTTTTGCGATATACTATTTACAATGGAGGTGGTCACGATGATTTACAGGCCGTTATATGTGGATAAGATCATGGCTTATGCCGATACCCCGTTTGTAAAGATACTCACAGGGGTACGCCGCTGCGGGAAATCCACAATATTGAAGATGATTATGGAACGGTTAAAGAGCGAGCGGAATATTCCGGCTGAACGCATGATAAGCTGCCGTTATGATTCTATGGAATTTGAGGATATGACGGCAAAGCAGATGTATGCACAGCTTAAAGAGCGTCTTTCGCCCGATGGAAAAACCTATCTGTTTCTCGATGAGGTTCAGGAAATCAAGGGCTGGGAAAAGGTCGTCAATTCGCTGGCATCTGACTTTGATGTTGACCTGTATGTGACAGGTTCCAACTCTCGCATGATGTCCTCTGAGATCTCAACCTATCTGACGGGACGATATGTATCTTTCCGCATCTTCACTTTGTCCTTTGGCGAGTACTTGATGTTTAAAAGCCAATATACCGAGGTGGGAGAGCCGAAGGCGGAGCTTGCCGACTATGTACGCTTGGGCGGTTTCCCGGCAACACATTTGCAGGAGTTTTCTCAGGACGAGGTCTACACCATCGTGCGGGATATTTACAACTCCACGATCTTTTCGGATATTGTTAAGCGCAATCAGGTGCGGAAGATCGACCAACTGGAACGAGTGGTCAAGTACACCTTCAACAATGTGGGAAATACCTTCTCGGCAAAGTCCATTTCGGATTACCTGAAAGCGGAACACCGTGCATTGGACAACGAAACAGTTTACAGTTATTTGGAGAAGCTGGAGAAGGCGTACCTGCTTCATCGATGCTCCCGCTTTGATTTACAGGGCAAGGAGATCCTGAAAACACAGGAGAAATTCTATCTTGCCGACACTGCCCTACGGTACAGCGTTCTCGGCTATAATATTGACAGTGTGGCATCCAGCCTTGAGAATGTTGTGTATTTGGAGCTTTGCCGCAGAGGGTACATTGTCAATGTAGGAAAAGCCGGCAACGGAGAGATTGGCTTTGTGGCAGTACGACAAAATGAAAAGCTCTATGTGCAGGTGACGCAGGAGCTTCATTCTCTGAAAACAGAAAAACGGGAATACGACCGGTTGTTGGAAATCCGCGACAACTACCCCAAATATGTTCTCACAACGGACGAATTTGCCGGAGGAAACTACGAGGGCATCAAGACGATGCACATAGCAGATTTCCTGTTAAGCTCTGAATATTAAACGATGCCAGGCTGTTTCTGCTCTCTATAGAGTCGTTGGTGCGTAGGGGGACATTATCCATTGCAAGTATACTTCTTTTCTCCTTGAATGTTATCCGCAATGACATTTCAAGGATACATAAAGACAGGTAAGTCGTAAACGCTCCATAGGATCGCTTACCTTTTCCCTAAAAGAGGGTGCGGGTGTTTTCTTGGTAAAGGGTAAGCGCCAAATAGTAAACGTCAAATCCTACGCCTTGGCCAATTAGTATTTTTATGTCACACTCTAAATGACATGAAAACACTATTAGTTTTTTAGTGGCGTAAATGCAGGGATCAATTAATTTCCACTGTCCGCAACACAGCGGCAGACAAGGATAAAACCGCTGGTTGAGGACTCCTTTGCGTGGGTAAAACAACAGGCTGCAGAGTGCGCGGTACCTCCGAAATCCAGAACCGGATAGGGACTAAATTTCGTCATCCATCAGGAAAACTATTTAAAGGTATTTCTAACGAATGGGGATATCCCGATCGATAACTCCACTTCCGAGTGGGCTATCCGGCCTTTCTGCATCGGTAAGAAGAACTGGATGTTCCATAACACAGCAAAATGAGTCTTGTCTACAGTATTTCGGGAACGGCAAACCTGGACCATCTGATGCCCTGGGCAGAGGAGCTTCCAGAGGAATGCCGGAAACCGCGCCGCTCATAAAAGCGGCGTTAAATTTAAGGGTAGGCGTAGGATTTGACGTTTACTTTTATACACATATAAAAGTCCCTGTAAAACCGCTGAATGCAGTAATACAGGGACTGTATGGTGTTTAATGTTAAGTTATTCTGCAGGCTGCTGCGCAGCGGCATTCCGTGCGTTGATCTCAGCCTGTTGCTGATTGATCACGGATTCATAATCCGGGTTCGCGAAGAAGGTAGCGTCATGCTGACACTGAGTTCTGGTGTTCGGTGT
>OMFF01000476.1_pt1 | contig 14590 bp, 7 predicted proteins | sample 1645581 | NCBI WGS metagenome assembly OMFF01 (sample SAMEA103958140, study PRJEB25191) | human gut metagenome | biome: human-associated habitat [ENVO:00009003]; feature: intestine environment [ENVO:2100002]; material: feces | place: Germany | collected 2013/2015
TATAAAGAGAGTGAAATTTGCTTAAATGAAATGGGAGCTGTATGGGCATACGATAACAAAGTTAAGTTATACTTATTGCCTGATGCAAATTTTGATAATATTGGATGGCTGTGCAATACAAAAATAGCTGAAAGAATAGACAGTTCTATTGCATTAGATGATTTGCATGAGCAATTACAACAATATTATTCTTTACAAAATGATGTTGCAACATGGAGTAGACAACGAGAAACATTTATTAATTATAATATTGTCATTCTTGAAAAAGTATCCGAAAACAATTGAAGGGGGTAAGTGAGAACTTTTTTAATATTATGGAGGGTAGTGTAAATACAATCTTTTTCGGCTTCAAGAGCTTGGCTTTGTGAAATCTATGGAAGGTTATTTTATCCGTATAACTTTTCCTATAAGTAGTAGTCACAACCATGTAAGTGTACAAGCAAAAAAATGATTTCTGCTTTAGTCGGAGAAAAAGAATGTTCGGAATTATAGGAGTTGTTGTTAATTAAGAATTGAGTATATTTAAGAACGGATTATTTAGTTCCGGCAATAATAATATAACTCACTATATCTGATAAGCCTAATAGCCAAAATCAAAAATATCGCCTTACGGCAAAAGGTTTGGCATTGAGGGAAACATTAAAATATAACGAGTAAATACTTTTAATAGTAGCAAAGGCTTTATAAAAGAATGGAGCTGTATCGCGAGTTACATACGATACAGCTCCATTTTTCATAGAACAATAATTATTATTTATTAGGCGAATCCCATTTGTATGTCTGATTGCAAGTAATGTTCAGTGTCTGATTGCCGCTTTGTATACGGAAATCACCCTGTTCAAGGATCCATTTACCGTCAGCTCCAACAAAAGCAAGATCACTGGCTTTGATAGTTAAAGTAACGGTTTGTGTTTCGCCTGGTTGTAATTCTACTTTTTTGAAAGCACGCAGTCTGCGGTTTTCGGGAACGAGAGAAGCAACCAGATCGCTGCTGAACAGCATTACAGCTTCCTTTCCTACGCGCTTTCCGGTATTGGTTACATCTACAGAGAACTGAAGTTCGTCGGTTGCTGTAAATGAAGGATGATTCACGCGCAAGTTGCTATATTCAAATGTGGTGTAGCTCAATCCGTAACCGAATGGCCATTGTACAGAGATAACTGCATCATAGTCGTAAGCTCCTTCCATCTTATCCATTTCTTCGCTTACCCGGTAGTCGTATGTAGTAAGTGCTGCCTGATGGCGTGGATAAGTGTACGGCATCTTGGCACTCGGATTAGCGTCACCTGCCAGAATATTTGCCAGTGCATCTGCTCCGTAGTTACCCGGCAACAGAATATTGATAATTCCGCTGGCAAGAGGTTCCAGATCGTTTATCAGACGAGGTCTGCCTTCGTTCAGTATCAGAATAATAGGCTTTCCAGTGGTAGCAAGTGCCTTTACAAGTTCACGCTGGCTGGGTGAGATAGCCAGGTCGGAAAGATTACCCGGAGTTTCGCAGTAAGAATTCTCACCGATGCAGGCGATGATGATATCCACATTCTTTGCGGCAGCTACAGCTTTTTCTATTTCCGGTTCATTCTCTTCTGTATAAGCACCTTCCGGTTTGTAAGTTACACCTTGTTCCAGTGTTACATATTCGCTTCCGAACTTATTGCACAAGGCTTCGTAGATGGTATTATACTTACCGGCAAATCTGTCGGCAAGGTGTCCTTGCCATGAGTAACTCCAGCCACCGTTCAGACAGCGCATAGAGTTTGCATTCGGACCGGTAACCAGCAGTTTCTTGCCTTTAGCCAACGGAAGAATATTGTTTTGGTTTTTCAACAGAATTTCTGATTCTTCGGCTGCACGAAGGGCCAGTTCTGCATGTTCTTTACTGCCAAACAATGGATATTCTTGGGTTGGAGTGTTAGGGTGCTCGAAGAGTCCAAGACGATACTTCAGACGGAGGACACGACGTGCGGCATCGTCTATGCGACTCATCGGCACTTTATTTTCTTCAACCAGTTCTTTCAGCAATGTACAGAAGTTCAGATCGTATGGTTCCATGGCCATGTCTATACCAGCATTGATAGCTATCTGGATGGCTTCTTTTTTATTGGCAGCGATGCGTTCGCGGGTGTACAGGTTGTTGATGTCGGCCCAGTCAGTAATCAGCATTCCGTCCCATCCGAGATCCTCTTTCAGCCATTTGGTAAGCAGTTCATAATTAGAGTGAACGGGAACTCCATTAATGGAACCGCTGTTTACCATGATAGTCAGAGCGCCTGCTTCAACACATTCTTTGAAGGGAGCGAAGCATTTTTCACGTAATTCTGATACGGGTATGTATGCAGGGGTACGGTCTTTTCCTGTACGCGGCAGGCTGTATCCCATGTAGTGTTTGACTGATGTGGCAATGCGGTCGGCAGGTATATGATTGGGATCATCACCCTGAAATCCACGGACTGCCGTGCTTCCCATGATGGAATTTACCAGACAGTCTTCACCATAGTTTTCCCATACGCGCGACCAGCGTGGATCGCGTGCCATGTCTACAGTAGGAGAGTAAGTCCACGGGCAGTTGCTGGCACGTGTTTCGTATGCAGTTACACGTGCGGCTTCGTATGCCAGGTCGGGATTGAACGAAGCACCCAGGTTGATGTTCTGAGGGAAGAGTGTACCATCCAGTGTATAGGTCGTTCCATGGTTTTGGTCCAACCCGTAGATACATGGGATTCCTATTTCTTTCATCGACATGGACTGGATTGTTCCGATAATTTCCTGCCATTTGTCTTTATCTTGTGCCACCGGCCCCGGAGCGTTCAGGAATGAACCTACCTTATATTCTGCAATGGCTTTGCGCAATTTAGCTTCGTCAAGCTGGAATTCTCCATCGACAAAACCTCCCAATACATCAATGGCAAGTTCGGTCATTTGTCCGATTTTCTCTTCCAGAGTCATTTTCGAAAGAGTGGCTTCCACCTGTTGCTCTAATTTTGCGTCTTTGGCAATTGCTGTTGCTGGAGCTGCCTGTATGGAACAGGCAGCTATTGTGAAAGCAAATAAACTTGATGTTATTTTCTTGTGTATCATATAATGTGTGTTTTTTGAGAATGATTTATTGTACGCTTATTCTGTCTACATAATATCCGTGGCCAATGCAGAGGAAACCGTCTTCTGTCTGGATTTTGTCCAGTACTTCCTGAGTTAATTGAACTTGTTTTACTCCGTCTTCCTGGAATTCGATGACGGCAGTACCGGGCAGATCGTTCCACCAGCCTGTTGTGGTGCGCAACTGGTGATATTCGTCGGCAGAGTTTACTGAATAGTATATGCTTAATACGGCTCCTGCTTTTATGCTGGCGAATACATCCTTTCCTATCAGGTTGAAAGTCTTGTTCGGATTGTCATCGGGTAAATCCCATGATACATAGTGATGACCTTCCCATAAAACTCTTTCTGAAGATACAACTACTGTCTGTTCTGTGATATTTCCCGTAGTGGTATAGAACATGACTTCTTTTCCTGATGTGGTTCTTCCGGTAAGTGTGTATTCACCATCTTCCAGTGAAGGACAGGTAAAGGCTATCTCGGTTTCCGACTGACGGATAAAGCTGGAAACAGTCTGTCCTCCGAAAGTGAACGATTCTATCTGATTGAGATTGATACCTGTCATTACCCATTCGCTGTTTGCTGTAGTACGTTCTGAACCGGCTGTAATGAGTGCCTCACTGGTAACAGTTACTTTGTTTCCTCCGTATTCATTGCCACCGTTATCTACAAGAATAATCCGATAGGTTCCGTCTGCCAGTCCTTCCGGAACGGTATATTCGATGTAGCTGTTTTCTCCGTTTTCTGTGTAAGCGATATCGGTTGCTGTTTTTCCGCCGATAACGATGCTATTTACTTTATCAAGGTTGTTGCCGTAAAGTTGTGCTTTTGCTCCAGTAGTAATGATGCGTTCGAAGCCGATTTCGGTAGCCCAGGGATCATCTGCCAAAGGATTGACCTGAATGAGTCCTTCACGGTAAGTCGATTTGCCGATGCTGGTTGTAGCGGTCACTTTCAAATGATAAGTTCCTGCTTTCAGAGCGAGGTCGATTTCTTTTCCTGTCTGTATTTCTTCTCCGTCAATAAACCATGTAACGGTTGTATAATCGGCAGGAGTCATAGTCAGTGTCATCGAGAAGTTGGCATCACGGCTGATATTTGAAACTACCGGCAGTTCACCGTTTACTCGGTCGGGAAATAAAGGGTCAAGGATTCGGGGATCGTCATTTTCTGTTGCTGTAGAAAATGGAGTTTCTTCCGTGCAGGCGATGAGTCCGAAGCTCATTGCAAGCATGATTAATAGTATGTGGTATATCTTTTTCATATCTGAATCTAATTAAAAAATGATTGTTATTTTGTTGCATCTTTGTCCCACCATACCGGAGTGTACCAGTTGTCTGTTCCTCCCATGCGGTTTAGAGCCTCTTCGTAACTTACTTTATTGTAAGATGATTCCAGAACCGGGTAGCAAAGACGTACTGGAATTTCAGTACCGCCGGTCAGATATTGTCCGAAACCGTATTCAGCAGGTGATTTCAATTTCGGATAACCAGAACGGCGTATGTTTGCCCAACATTCAGTCGGATTAGTGAAGTGGAGAATCCAGGCCTGTGTATTGATGGCTTCTTTTTTCTGTTCGTCAGTATGTCCGATTCCGTTTTGATTTATATATTCTTCGAATGTTTCATCCGAAACCTGGTCGCATCCATAGCTTTCTGTCAGGAAATCGATAGCTGCACGTACTCCTGTTCTGTACAGTTCGTCTATAGACTTACTTCCTGTATTCCATCCTTTGAGAGAAGCTTCGGCCAATAGAAATTCAACTTCTGCGTATGTCATGACTACGCCGGGGTTTGTACTTTTCAGAAAGTTGTTAGCCAGTTTAGGTTCTGTTTCACGAGCTACTGTTGTGCTTATGGAAGGATTGGTTTCTGCAAGCTCTTTCAAAATATCGCTGTCATATCCACTAGGCCACGGATCATAGCTGAATGCTCCCGGTTCGCATGGTTGGAAAGCGATACCTTTTTCCAGCATTTCGTTTGTCAGATCTATGCGGTTATCGGGGCTGGTAGAACTCATCAGGCCATCGTAATAGCAGCGTCCGATCATAAACGTACGAGGGTCACCTGTGTTATACAACTGATTGAAGAGAGTAGAACATAGATAGCTTGGGTTATTGGCCGGATCGTTACCGAACAACAGTTGTGACAAGGCATTTCCACGGTAATCTGTATAGGCTTCTTGTCCGAAGCTGAATGATTTTTCCATGTATTGGATAAGTGCATTGTCATCATTGCTTTGGAAGATACCGCCTTCGTCTTGCAGGGCTGCCTCAAACTCTTCCTGAGCTTTTTGAGGAGCGACATTGGAGATACGCATGGCAAATCTCATTCTCAATGAATTGGCAAGCTTTTTCCATTTGCTTACGTCGCCGTTGAAAATAACATCACCTGTAATTTTGTCTTTGCTGGCATCCATGTTGTTGCCGGCAGTTTTGAGTTCTGTGAAAAAATCGTTGTAGATTTCTTCTTGTGTATCGTAACGTGGGTTGAATTTCTCTTCCAGAAAGCCTTTGCCTGCTTCACTGCAAGGTACATCTCCATGAATATCTGTAATGACTGACATAAGGTATACTCTGTAGATACGTACTGCCGAATTGATATTTACTTTTTCAGCATTATCGGCTGTACGATATTGAGCATCTGTCAGGTTTTTGATAGCTGTTGTATAAAACGTAGTCCAGATACGTCCCATTTCATTATTGTCGACAGTATGTCTGCCTCCATAGTTTGTTGTATTCCAGCATCCCATAAGTTGTTGGTTGAATGCATACAGGTAGTTTCTGTAAATTTCTACCATTCCTAAGTCGCCATAAGTCTGTAGCTGGGCTGTGGTAAGCTGTGCATTCGGATCGATAGTTGAGGCTTTCGACGGATCTGTATTCATATTCTCCATATACTCATCGCTACATGCTGTAAAGAATATGGTGAATGCCGCCAATATCAGGGTAAAATATGATTTATAGTTTTTCATTGTATTTCTTCTTTAATATATTACGTAATGAACTATCTTTAGAATTTGAGATTGACATTGAATCCGTAACTTCTGCGTGATGGGAGTGAACCATATTCCAATCCCATACCGGTTGTATTGTTATAGTTTGAATCCGGGTCAATGTTTGGAATATTCTTCCATACGATAAACGGATTACGTGCAACGAATGAAACTGTGAGTCCTTTTACTACATTTTTCAGCCATGACTGAGGTACTCTGTAGCTTAAGGTGATTTCACGGCATTTGATGTATGAATTGTCGTAGATAAACATTGACGGAGCATTTCGGCAGACACTCATCCAGTAATCTTCCGGGTTAATGTAAATATCATTCGGACGATAAGTTCCGTCACCGTTATCAATTACACCCGGAGCAATGAAACCACCGGTAGGAGTCCAGTCGGGAGAACCTTTGGCAATACCTGCGGCCTGGCGTTGTTCTTCCGAGCGATACCATTCTTCACGACCTGCGAGTGTTTCTTTACTTTTACCAGATTCATAAGAAGCACGGGCAGACATAGAATAGAGGTCAGCTCCGACTTTGATATCGAAAAGAGCAGAGAGAGATAAGTTTTTATAAGTAAGCGTTGTTCCAAGACCTCCGGTCCAGTCCCAGGAAGCATTACCCAGTACATGATTGCTCTTGTCGTACTGTGGAAGTCCGGTCTGCGGGTCTATAAGAATATCTCCGTTTTCATTGCGTTTGAAGTCCGGTCCTACGATGGCTCCGAAGTTCTCGCCGACTTTTGCTGCAACTTGTACATCCAGCCATGCTGCTTTTTCAAGTTCGAACATGTCCATGCCATCTACCAGTTTCTTTACTTTATTGCTGTTCTTTGAAAAGTTCAGGTTTAAATCCCAGGAGAAATCCTTAAGTTCTATCGGACGTGTGTTAAGTGCGATTTCGATACCTTTATTTTCAATTTCACCAGCGTTGATCAGGCGGTAATTATAACCGGAAGTCCATGAACTGGCCATACCCATAATCTGATTCTTACTGTTTTGAGTGTAGTAAGTAAAGTCGAGTCCGATACGGTTCTTCAGGAACTTCATCTCCAGACCAAGTTCGAAAGAGTTGGTCTTAGTCGGTTTCAAGTTTTTATTAGGCATTGTCGAATTGTTGATGTATCCGATGGTATAGCCCGGGTAGGTGAATTTCGATTTGCTGTAAACCAGTCCTAATTGATAAGGATCGGTGTCGCTACCTACTTGTGCCCATGATAAACGGAACTTTCCGTAAGGCATCAGGTCACTTTGTTTTAGTAATTCCGAGAATACAAAACTTCCGGAGAATGACGGATAAACATATACATTGTTTCCGATAGGCAGGGTAGACGACTGGTCGCCGCGTAAAGTTGCATCGAGATAAACCAAATGTTTCCATCCTACGTTTACTGCACCATAAACCGAATTGATTTGTTTACGGTAACTGTTCTGTTCCAAGCTGGTTTCATTGAAGCTCATCAGGGCTACTACATCACGAATCTGCATATCCTGGGCAGTAGTGACGGTAGTCTGATTATTGACCTTGTAAACGTTTCCTCCCAATGTTGCATTGAAATCGAAATCTCCCCACGTATTGTTATAGAGGGCAAGTAGTTCGAAGTTGTACATGCGGTTACGGAAATTACTGTTCTGCAAATAACCGGCTTCGTATCCCGGGGTAGTAGGAGCTTTGAAATCTTCGAATATGAAGTAGTTCAGTTCTGCACCGATTGTACCTTGCAGTTTCAGGTGTTTGTTAATGTTCCAGATTGCTTTTCCATTGAAACGGAACTGGTCTTTCTTCGAATTGTTGGAGTTTTTGTAAACGTCCCAGTAAGGATTTACGTTGTATGGGTCCATACCATTCCAGTTGGAATATTCACCGTTTTCATCCTGATAGTTTTTCAGCCATTCCTGATCGTAGGTTGTTGCCAGAGTCATCAGGTTCTTTCCGATGTTCGATTTGCTGTCACCCAGTGCCGGACGATTTTTTACAGCTTCGCGAGTATAGTTGGCACTGAAGTCAACATCTACTTTTCCCAGACTGGTGTTGGTACGCAGGTTGAAAATGTCACGGCTCATGTTCGACTGAGGAACAATATCTTTGTTTCTCATATCAGTATAGGTGAAACGTACACCTGTATGTCCGCTATTGGCACTGATGATAGCTGTATTGGTAGCTGTCAGACCTGTTTGGAAGAATCCGGAAGTATTGTCTGGAATGATGAGATAAGGACGTGCTACACCGTCAAAATATGTCAGCATATTACTGCCGTCAGCCTTTGGTCCCCAGCTTTTGTTCGTATTTGAAATGGCATCGATGCTGTATGTTCCGTTGCTTCCCATACCATATACCTGCTGTATATCGTTCCATTTAGCCAACTGAGTATCGAAGGTGAGTGTACTATTATATTCTACACTGAATTTCTCTTTTCCATTGGCTTTTTTGGTTGTAATGAGGATAACTCCATGACTGGCACGGCTACCGTAAAGAGCAGATGCAGCAGGACCTTTCAATACAGACATGTTTTCGATATCATCGGGATTGATACTGGAAATTCCGTCACCTAAATCGAAACCTCCTGAAGTACCGGCACTACCATAGTTGGTATTATCAAGAGGCACACCGTCGATGACATACAACGGCTGGTTGTTTCCTGTCATTTCTGTACTACCACGCAAAATAACTCGTGTTGATCCGGAAGGACCTCCGGCTGTCTGGCTGACTACAAGTCCCGGAACGCGACCTGCCATCGAGTTGATTACGTTTGTTTCCTTGGCTTTTGTAAGCGATTCGCCTTTTACCTCATCAACTCCGTAGCCCAATGCCTTACGTTCTCTTTTGATACCTAATGCAGTTACTACGACTTCATTCAATACCTTACTGTCTTCAGCCATGACAATATTCAATGGCTTTTTACTTGCTTCTATTTCTATCGTTTTGTAGCCAATGTAACTGATAACCAGTGTTGCACCTGGAGCTACATTTAATGTAAACTTTCCATCTAAGTCGGTGATGGTTCCGTTGGTAGTATTTCCTTTTTCTATAACTGATGCTCCGATAACGGGACCGGTAGCATCGGTTACAGTTCCGGTTACAGTGTGGGTCTGTTGCTCAACAGCAGAATGAACTGGTTGGGTAATTGCTTTCATCGGTGAAATTCCACCTATAAAACAAAGTGAGAGTGTGCCACATAATAGTGTGTACCTGCAATTTTTTGTTTTCATAGATTTGTTTGTATTAAGATTAATAAACTTTTATCCAGTCGATATACATGTTTACCTTCTCTCCGTCTTTCAATGCAGTGATGGCATTGACGTCTGTGATACCGGTAAAACTTCCACCTACAGCCAGATTGAACAGGATGTAGAAGTTATGGTGAAAATATTCATAACGTCCGCTGACTTTGCTGATGTCGAAAGTGTAAAACTTGGTTCCGTCTATGCTTACAGTCAGACTGTTTTCATTCCATTCCAGTAAGTAGGTATGATATTTCCCATCTTGCAGACTCTGTGAAACATTATCGGCATGATATTCCTGACGATGTCCGCTTTCGTAGTCGGTTCCATAGTGGATGGCTGTGTTGAGATAGGTTTCAGACGTACCGTTGATTATACCGTTTTCCTGTCCCATTTCCATAATATCGATTTCTCCGCACTGAGGCCAAGGCATATTATTGTCGCCCATCATCCAAAATGCAGGCCATAGACCATTTGCTGTTTGGGGAAGTTTGATGCTTGCTTCTATCTTGCCATATTGAAAACTTTTTTTGCCTTGACTGTTTACTCTTCCGGAATAGATTTTGTCTCCTTTCCGTTCTGCCGTTAAAATAAGAACAGATCGTCCTTCATCTGTCCCGGTCGATACATGTGCTGCATCATATATTTGCAGTTCTTGATTTACCCATCCGGCTTCGTGTTCTTCTTTGGTCCATACATTGCTGTCGAACGTTTCGAAGTCATCTTTAAATACAACTTTTTCCTGAGATTCTTCCTGCGGATTCATGTTTACTTCATCGGATGAGCAGGACTGATACATTGAGCACATTGCCAGTGCCAGTAGAATTTTTACTTTTTTCATATTACAGATATTTATGGGTTAAGATCATTATCGGTTCGTAGTGAGCCCGGTTGTAGCTGCGGTGACTAATACGCCGTGTGGCTGTTGAGCTCTGTGCAAAAGTGGGGATTGTATGCAAATAAGATGGTCAGATAGCTGACATATAAGGTTTGATTGCTGACATTTCTACTGGAAGTGATAGCTTTATGACTATCTGAAACAGCTTTATGCCGGTGAAAAGAGTCGTTTTTGAGAGAGGAGGGCATAAAAAAAGCCGGTAAACTGTTTTTTACCGACTTTCTTATGTAAGACTAAATGAATTTCTTATTGTTTGTCTGATGATGAGGCTGAACTGTCCTGCTCATATTTGCTGGGCTGAATGCCAAATTGTTTTTTGAATAGCATGCTAAAATATTTTACATTTATAAATCCTGTATCAGTAGCTACTTCTGTCACGTTTTTACCTTGCTTCAGCAGTTCGGCTGCTTGTTGTAATCGGATGATACGGATAAACTCTTGCGGAGCTTTTCCTGTCAGCGATTTGAGCCGGCTGTAAAAGAGAGTACGGCTCATAGCCATTTCCTGACACAGACTGTTGATATTGAATTCTGCATTGCTGATATTCTCAATGACCAGTTGAGTAGCACGTATCACAAATGCATGGTCACTTTCGGAAAGTGCCGGCTGGTTGTCAATGGTGTCATCACTTTGTTGAGCTGGCTGGTCAGGAGTTGATGTGGTATTGTTTCTGCCATTTTCTACCTCTTTGAGAGCTTGTCGCATGAAGAAATCTCGCTGACGATTTCTGTTTTCTATGAATCCGCGCACCTTTAACTTTAGTATTTCTGTACTAAAAGGTTTGGGGATATAATCGTCTGCACCTTTTTTCAATCCTTCTACTACGGCGTCATAAGTGGTTTTGGCAGTGAGCAAGATAAAAGGTATACCGGCTGTATCCGGATTTTCTTTTACCATTTGACATAATTCATCCCCCTGAATACCCGGCATCATTACATCCGATAAGATCAGATCGGGATATTCATTCGACAGATAATCGAGAGCTTCTTTCCCATTTGCGACATCAATGACACGGTAATAGTGTTCAAAGGTCTTGCGTAGATAGTAGCGCAATTCTTCGTGATCTTCTACTATCAGCAACGTATCTTTACCTTCCAGTTTCTCTTCAACCTCTTTCTTCTCTGGTGAAGAATATGTAGAATTTTCGTTTTGTTGTGAAGGTGATGATAGGTGTGAAGTAGCCTGAAGTGTTTGTGATACGGCAGCTGTATTATGAGCTTTCTGTAATGTAACAGAGAATGTTGTACCTTTGTTTACTTCTGATTCATAAGATACTTTTCCATGTAGCATCTTTACAATACGCTGTACCTGCAACAAACCGAATCCTGTGCCAGACTCGTGTGATTCTCTGGCATTTTCAGCCCGGTATACACTGTTAAATAAGTGTTTTCTGGCTTTGGAGGGTATACCGATGCCATTGTCTTTTACTTCGATGATAACTTTTTGCTTATTATATCGCAGACTTATTTCTATATTTCCGTGTGATGGAGTGTACTTGCATGCATTGGAGAGTAAATTGTCGAGTAACATTTCCATTAGATGTCTGTCTGCCATGGCATATACATCCTGATCTGGTAATGAAATATGCAAATGCAACTGTTTTTTGTCGCATAGTGCCTGGAAGCTTGCACATTCTTCAACAAGCAGTTCACTCAGATTTACAGGTTCCAGTGTAATAGACTTCTTGTGTGTATCTACTTTCTCAAACTCCAGCAGCTGTGTGATGAGAGTGTGAAGCTTGCGCGTGTTGTTACGTGCCATATCCAGCAGCTGATGTGCATCGACAGATAGTTCCTGTTGTTTTCCTAAATCTTCCAGTGGGGCCATAATCAGTGTAACCGGAGTTCTGATGTCGTGAGCCGTATCTATGAAGAATTTGATTTTGTCTTCATCATATTGCTTCTGAAGCTGGTTGCTCTTAAAGCGGAGGATAAAGTAAAAAATACCTCCTACCAGACAGATATATACTATCCATGCATACCATGAGTTCCACCAGGGCTGTGCGATTTGTATGGGTAGTGTCTGCTCGGATATAATTTCTCCATTACTTTTTCTCAAGCTGCGTACTTTGAGTGTATATGTTCCGGGAGATACATTGGTATATCGTACAGATCCGTTTGAAGATAGATTACTCCATGACTTTTCGTATCCGTCTAAAATATACTGATAAGCAATGTCGTGTTGGAACCGATAGTTTATAGATTCGAAAGTAACGACAAACGAATTGTGGCTGTATCCCAGATGGACGTCCTTATCGACTAGCATCTGATAGATGCAGGGATGTAACTGTCTGGCTTCATGCGGATTGAGATATTCAACTCGTAAATCGGTAAATCGCAGTGGAGCTTGATAATCTACCATCATTACTGCGTCGGGAGAAATAAATACAGCTCCGTTAGTGCTTCCGTATGCAAATCTTCCATCAGATAATTGGGTATACGATGATTTATTATATACTTTGTCTATGTCATAGATATAATTCAAATTTGATACCTGGAAGTCTTTAACAATAGCCAGTCCTTTTCCTGTACTTGCCCATATACCTCCTTGGGAATCCCGTTGCAGACTGTATACGTCGTCAGACAACATACCTTCGTGGGTAGTAAATGTTTTCAGCTCGTGAGTATTCATGTTGTATAAACTCAGTCCTCCTCCTTCTGTACCTAACCATACCGTTCCGTCATCATTAAAAAGCATGGAAATGATGTAAGCACTGGCATTTTGCTCATTGAGATCTTGAGTGGTAGCATATGGTTTGACTGTTCCACTCTGTTTGTCTATTATGCAGAAGCCGTTTACTGTGGCTACTGCTATCTGATGATGGTTTATAGCCATAATGGAGTGTATCCAGTTTACATCGAATACCTGTTTACGTTGTCTTGATTTGTCCCATTTAACCAGTCCGCCATCAAGTCCCCCAATCCACAAGTCGCCGTCATAATCTTCGGTGATCGAGAATATGTAGTTGGTAGTCAGTTCTCCTTTTCCTTCTGTGAGGTGTGTGGTTGTTTTTCCGGACTTATCTAGTTGATACACACCGTCTCCGTATGTTCCGGCCCATATATTGCTGTCTTTACCTTTGCACAACGTTACGGTAACGGTTGATTTCAGTATATGTTTCCAGATGCCAGAGGAAGTTAAAATACTGATTCCGTCGTCAGTGGCAAACCATATATCACCGTTGGTATTTTCTTCGATATCATTGACATTATCGTTTGCCAGCGATTGTGGATTACCTCTTTCATGGTTGAGGATAGTTATGGGATATTTCAGGTAGATAGCAACAGATACTCCTCCCGTATAACTTCCTATCCAGATATTTCCCTGATGATCGCGGGTTACGGCATAAACTCCATTTCCTTGCAGGTAGATATCGCTGTTATCTTCTGTATTAATAAAAAGATTACTTCTTTTAGTTTCCAGATTGACTGTATGTACACCTCCTCCATCTATTCCGATCAGTAGGGTATGGTCGTCGTAGGCTGTGATGGCCCGGATGGGACTGGAAAAGCAGGAGTTCTGTTTTTCGATGTGTTCTACTATGCCAGTTGTCGGATCCAGTGTCCATAGTCCATTATTGAATGTTCCGATCCAAAGCTGTTTATGTGCGCTATCATAAAAAAGAGTTTGTACATTTTTGTTCTCTGTGAGAACTTTGGTATGCTGAGGATTTGAACATGATATATATAACACTCCGTTGGATGTTCCTGTAAATAGAGAATCTCCTACACAGATAATGTCATTGATGTACTTATTCGGAATAATCTGTGAAACAGCTTCATCGGGAGCTTTTTTGTATAATCCTTTACTTAACCCCAGCCATAATGTTCCGTTTGGGTCCATACAGAGCTTATTCAGGATAATTTCTCCCTTGATAGATTCGCCTAAATATAATTCTTGTTCGAAACTGTCTGTATCAGGTCGGTATCGATAGATTCTGCCAGTGTGATCGTATGCCCATAATCCGTACTTTTCGTGATAAAGCAAGCGGATTCTGCGTCCAGCCATATCACCATAATAGAAGTTTCCCTCTAAGGTATAGTTTTTTACCATCTGGCCATTGTATCGGTCTATACCTGCTTTTGTTGCAATCCACATTGCATGATGGTTGTCTTCTACGATTGAAAACACTCGTTGGCTGCTAAGTCCTTCTACGTGACCGATATGTCTGATGTTGAACATCTTGTTTGTCAATTCAGCCTGAGCAGTAGTACTTATAGCCCATACAAGGAGAATAATGATATATTTCAGTAAGATTTTCATGCGGTAAAGTTTATCAAAGATATGAGGTCGTTTTTCATAAGTATGATATACTGATGTTTGTTCGTGATTCAAGGATTATTGTAAAAATAGTTGTATGCAAAATCATTTGTCATAT
>OMFF01000477.1_pt1 | contig 14580 bp, 14 predicted proteins | sample 1645581 | NCBI WGS metagenome assembly OMFF01 (sample SAMEA103958140, study PRJEB25191) | human gut metagenome | biome: human-associated habitat [ENVO:00009003]; feature: intestine environment [ENVO:2100002]; material: feces | place: Germany | collected 2013/2015
TTTTCTCGATAAACTCGTTGAGCATGGCAATGGTCAGCTTGTCGAAGTTCTCATACTTATCAATCAGAGCGATAAAACGGTCAGCGTCCTTTTCGTGCTTCTCATAGCTCTTGACAGCCTTTTCCAGAACAGAGATTTCAGCGGTAAGCTCGGACTGTTCCTTTTCGTATTGAGCGTCCAGAGTGGCGTATCTGCTGTCGGACAGCTTGCCTAAAATGTTGTCCTCATAGATTTTGCAGAGCAGGACTTCCAGCTCGGAAAGCCCTGCCGTGAAGATGGCCCTGTATGTCTCGTACTGGAAGCAGTCGGCGGTGACAAGCCCACGGATGGCCTGCAAGACCTGTTCGCCGGAAATCAGAATCGCCCCGCAAAGGTATTGTTCCGGATTCAATGCCAAGCCTCCTCTCTGTCGATTGCCCTGTCCTGGACCGGGTCGTAATAGAACCGGGCAGGGGGGCCGCCCACCAAGGCGGCATCCCCGTGGGTTCCGTTTCTCTCTTCACCAGAAGCATCTACCCCGTTAGGGGTATCTGCTTCTGCTTCTGCATGTTCGGCATCCTGCGGCAGCAAACGGATGCCGTCGGCATCTGCGGCATCGCTGTGCTTTGTCCACCGCCGCTTGGCTTTTTCACTGTTCAGTTTGCTGATCGCCTCAAAATCTGCAAGGCTCTCATCCACATAGGGTTTGATGGATGAAAAGAGCGTGAAGGCAAGGGGCGTCATTTTGGGAACCGTCCCGTCTTCAAAATATTGATAGGCAGCCTTCAGCGCCTGCCCGACCTTGGCGTCCGGCAGGCTGTCAATCAGTGCCCTCTGGTGCCAAAACATTTTGAACCAGGCCGGGTGACGTTCTTTCATTGCCACAGTCATACCTCCTTTGGGGATTCCAGGGCGTATCGGGCGAAGCAGGTGGTCTCGCCGTATCGGTTCCGGCATGAAACCATCTCTCTGCGAATGGGCAGGCCTCCCTTTTTCAACTCCGAAATGCGGGAAGCCAGACGCATGATTCCGTATTCCTGCATGGCCTCTAGGCTGGTGATGGTGCCAAAGTCCGACAAATGGCGGCGAATTCTCTCTGATTGCGTCAAATCTGTACCTCCTGAAACGGTTGAAATTAGTAAACTTCTGCATGCGCTTATTCTAGCACAAATGTACGTATTTGTCAAATGGCCAATCCACAGGGCGCGGTGATTGCGTGGGTTTCTGTTTCATAAAGCACCTGGAAAAAGAGCAAGGGGCACAGCGCGATCGCTGCGGCTCCAAAAAAATTCACGGTTCCGGAAAAATTCCTCTTGACATTTTCCCGGTCTTCTGCTAGAATAAGCCACGTTCCGCGGGTGTAGCTCATCCGGTAGAGCGCCACCTTGCCAAGGTGGAGGTAGCGAGTTCGAGCCTCGTCACCCGCTCCAAAAGAGATCTGCTTTTTGCAGGTCTCTTTTTTATTTCCCGGCATTCCCAAAAAGCGGTGCCCCAAAAGGGCACCGCTTTTGCTGCATCCCGCCAAAAAGAAACAAGAAATCACAATTCTGCAAAATAGAATTGCTATTGCTAAGAAAATCCCATCAATCTGTACAGATTGGCAAGGGAAATGAAAACTGATTTTGCCGAAATTTCATATTGCATTCTGAATTGTCTAGTGGTATCATAGGGAAAATAACCCTATGGACATTTGTCCGTGGAAGAGAGGAGCGCGATCATCTTGAAGTATGTTGTCATTTTGGGAGACGGCATGGCAGACGAGCCCATTGCGGCTCTGGGCGGAAAGACACCCCTGGACTATGCCAAAACCCCCTGCATGGACGCCATGGCGGGTATGGGCCACATGGGCCTGACCCAGAATGTGCCGGAAGGCATGGCACCCGGCTCAGACGTAGCCAATCTATCCGTGCTGGGCTATAACCCGGCGGAGTGTTATTCAGGACGATCTCCTCTGGAGGCTTTGAGTGTGGGCGTTTCCATGGAGCCCGACGATGTGATTTTCCGCTGCAACATCGTAACCCTGACAGAAGGGGAGCCCTACGAAGAGAAAACCATCCTGGACCACAGCTCCGGCGAAATCGCCACGAAGGATGCGGATATTCTCATGGATGCCATCCGGGCGCAATTCAATTCCGACAGCGTCCGCTTTTACACCGGCACCAGCTATCGGCATATTATGGTATGGAAGCATGGCCGTGTGGTGCCCCTGGAGCCGCCCCACGACCATCTGGGCACGAAGATCGGCCCCTGGCTTCCCAAGGAGCCCATACTGAAAGAGATGATGGAGGAGAGCTTCCCCATTCTCGATGTCCATCCCCTGAACCTGGACCGGGCGGCAGCGGGAAAGCACAGGGCCAATTCCCTTTGGTTCTGGGGCGCAGGCACCAAGCCCTGCCTGCGTTCTTTCCGGGAGAAGACCGGATTGAAGGGGGCCATGATCTCTGCGGTGGACCTGCTGAAGGGCATTGCCGTGGGGGCCGGGATGGAGGTCTACCGGGTTCCCGGGGCCACCGGCTCCCTGGATACCAATTACGAGGGCAAGGCGGATGCAGCCGCCAAGGCCCTGCTGGAGGACGGCTGCGACTTCGTCTATGTCCATGTGGAGGCCCCGGACGAAATGGGCCACCAGGGAGACGTGAATGCCAAGGTCAAATCCATCGAGTACCTGGACAGCCGACTGATTGCACGGCTGAAAAAGGCCCTGGATGCCTCCGGGGAGGACTACAGGATGCTGATTCTGCCGGACCATCCCACCCCCATCCGTCTGCGCACCCACACGGGGGAGCCCGTGCCCTTCCTGCTGTACGATTCCACCCGCCAGGAAAAGAAAATCGCGAGATACACCGAGGCCGAGGCAGCCCAGACCGGGGACATGGAGCCCCAGGGCTTCCGCCTGATCGACCGCCTGATTCTGAAATAAAGGAGAATGCCCTATGGCAAGAGTCTATAATTTTTCCGCAGGCCCCGGCGTGCTGCCGGAACCTGTTTTGCAGGAGGCTGCCGCCGAGATGATGGACTACCGGGGTACCGGCATGTCCGTTATGGAGATGAGCCACCGGTCCAAGCCCTATGAGCGGATCATCGAAGAGGCGGAGGCGGACCTTCGCACCCTTATGGGCATTCCGGAGAACTACAAGGTCCTGTTTTTGCAGGGGGGCGCCAGCCAGCAGTTCGCCATGGTGCCCATGAACCTGATGCATAATAAGGCGGCGGACTATATCGTCACCGGCCAGTTTGCCAAGAAGGCCTGGAAGGAAGCCCAGCTGTTCGGTCAGGCCAATAAGGTCGCCTCCTCGGAGGATAAGAATTTCACCTATATTCCCGACTGCTCCGACCTGCCCATTGGGGAAAACAGCGACTATGTGTACATCTGCGAGAACAACACCATCTACGGCACCAAGTTCAAAACCCTGCCCAATACCAAGGGAAAGCCGCTGGTGGCCGATGTGTCCTCCTGCTTTCTCAGCGAGCCGGTGAAGGTAACGGACTACGGAATGCTCTACGGCGGCGCCCAGAAGAACGTAGGCCCGGCGGGTGTGGTCATCGCCATTATCCGGGAGGACCTGATTCGGGAGGATGTGCTGCCCGGCACCCCCACCATGCTGCGCTACAAGACCCACGCCGACGCGGGCTCCATGTACAATACCCCTCCGGCCTACGGCATCTATATCTGCGGCAAGGTCTTCAAGTGGCTGCTGGGCCTGGGCGGCCTGGAGGCCATGGGCAGGCGCAATCAGGAAAAGGCCGCTATCCTCTATGACTATCTGGATTCCAGCAGGGTCTTCCACAATCAGGTGGTCAAAAAGGACCGCTCCCTGATGAACGCCACCTTCGTGACGGGGAACCCGGAGCTGGACGCCCGGTTTGTGGCCGAGGCCGCCCAGGCGGGCTTTGTGAACCTGAAGGGCCACCGCAGCGTCGGCGGGATGCGGGCCAGCATCTACAATGCCATGCCCATTGAGGGCGTGAAGAAGCTGACGGAGTTCATGGCGGATTTTGAGCAGAAGCTGTAAAAATGGGAGAAAAGAGAGGATCGACCGTGTTTCAGGTAAACTATCTCAATAAAATATCTCCAAAGGGCACGGCCCTTTGGACGGAAAATTATCAGGTTTCCGAAAAAATCGAGGACGCGGATGCGCTGCTGGTGCGCAGCGCCGCCATGCAGGAGTTTGCCTTCTCCGACAGGCTTCTGGCCGTGGCCAGAGCCGGTGCGGGGGTGAATAATATTCCCCTGGACCGCTGCGCGGAGCAGGGCATTGTGGTGTTCAATACCCCCGGGGCCAACGCCCGCAGCGTTATGGAGCTGACGCTCTGCGGCCTGCTGCTGGGCAGCCGGGATGTAGTGGGCGGCATGGATTGGGTCAAATCCATTGCCGGTACTCCGGATGTGGCGAAGCAGGTGGAGAAGGGCAAATCCCAATTTGCAGGTCACGAGATTCTGGGCAAATCCCTGGGCGTGATCGGCCTGGGCGCGGTGGGCGGCCCCTTTGCCAACGCCGCCAGGAAGCTGGGAATGCAGGTTTACGGTTGCGACCCCTTCATCTCCATTGACGCCGCCTGGCACCTGGACAGCCAGATTCACCGGGTAAACAGCCGGGAGGAGGTTTTTGCCAACTGCGATTTTATCTCCCTGCATACCCCGCTGCTGGAGGACACCAGAAAGATGATCAATGCCGAGACCATTGCCAGGATGAAGGACGGCGTGGTGATTCTGAACTTCGCCCGGGACCTGCTGGTGGATGACGAGGCCATGGCCGCAGCTCTGGCCTCCGGCAAGGTCAAGCGCTATATTACGGATTTCCCCAATGACCGGACGGCAAAAATGCCCGGCTGCATCGCCATCCCCCACCTGGGGGCCTCCACGGAGGAATCCGAGGACAACTGCGCGAAGATGGCCGTCAGCCAGGTGATGAACTATCTGGAAAACGGCAATATTGTCAATTCCGTCAATTTCCCCAACTGCGATATGGGCGTGTGCACCAGTCAGGGGCGGATCACCATCCTGCATAAGAACATCCCCAATTCCCTGGGCCGGTTCACCACCGCCATTGCAGGGGAGAATGTCAACATTGCGGGCCTGATGAACAAGAGCCGGGGAGAATACGCCTACACCATGCTGGATGTGGACCACAGGCCCTCTGAGGCCGTGGTGGAAAGCCTGCGCAGCATCGAAGGGGTGCTCCGGGTAAGAGTGGTGAAATAATCAAAAAATCCGCAGGAAGGCAAGGTGCTTCCTGCGGATTTTTGATTATCCTTCAAACTCCCGGGCGACCCGCTTCATCATCTCCCGAATGGGCAGGTGATAGGGGCAGCGGCCTTCGCAGGCCCCGCATTCGATGCAGGCCGAGGCTTTGGTTTCGGTTTCATAGCGGCCCTTGGCCCAGTCGGCCAGGCCGTAGCGGGTCAGATAGCCCTCCAGCACGAACAGCTGGGGAATGTGAATGCCCACGGTGCAGGGGGCGCAGTAGTTGCAGCGGCGGCAGAACTGGGTGCCCAGGGAATCCCGGATGGCCTGGATTTTCGCCGTTTCTTCCCCGGTCAGCGGGGCGGAATTGCTGACGGCGGCCAGATTCTGGGAGAGCTCCTGGTCGCTTGCCATGCCGGGGATGACCACGGTGACGGCGGGGTTCTGCACGATATAGCGAAGGGCCAGGGAAGCGTCGTCAATGGCCCCTCCGGCCAGGGGCTTCATGCAGATGAAGCCGACGTTCTTTTCCTGACATTTGGCAATGAGCTCTGCGCCCTGGTTTTCCACCAGATTGTAGGGGAACATGATTGTCTCCACCCAGTCCATGTCCAGGGCCTTTTCGAAGACCTGGGTGGAGTGGGCGGTGAGGCCGATGTGCCGGACGGTTCCGGCGGCCTTGGCTTCCTGCAGGGCTTCCAGCGCCCCGCCGGGGGCGGTGATGACCTCCAGGTCCTCCAGGGATGGGTTGTGGAACTGGTACAGGTCAATGTAGTCCGTGCGGAAATTGTGCAGGCTGGTTTCCAGGTCCTTCTGCATGGCCTGCTTCGTCAGCCCCCGGCCCTTGGTGGCCAGAATAAATTTGTCACGAATGCCTTCCAGACCGTAGCCAATGTACGCTTCGCTGACGGTATAGCCCCGGGCGGAATCAATATAGTTGACGCCCGCCTCCAGCAGCCTGTGCATGAGCGCTTTGGTGCCCTCCGCGTCAATGCGCTGAATGGGGATGCCTCCAAAGCCCAGTCGGGAGACTTTCAGACCTGTTTTGCCCAATACTCTGTATTCCATTTGTCTCGCTCCTTTTTTGTTTGTTCGGTGGATACAGCTATTATACAGACTCCCGTGGCAAAAGGAAAGAGGAAATTACCCGTGCACAGGCGTAATTCCTGTCCCGCCAAAACCCGGGGTTGAATAATCCCAAACCGGGGTGTATAATGTAAAAAATAGAATTTGGGAGGAGCGGTTTTGGAAAAACGAGATTCCAGGCCCCTTTATGCGGCGGCTCTGACGGCTGCGGCGGTGGTGCTGGCGGTGCGGGCGATGTATGGATTCTGCTGGTCGGACGAGAGCTTTTATCTCACCTTCGCCCAGCGGCTCTGGAACGGCCAGAAGCTGATTCTGGACGAATGGCACCCGGTGCAGTTCTATTCCGCACTGTTTTACCCCATTTTGAGCCTTTACCATGTTCTGTTCGGCAACCGGGGCATTTATCTCTTCGCCCGGGAAGTGTATGTGGCACTGGCCTTTGGCACGGCCATGCTGCTCTATCGAACGCTTTGCCGGAAATGCGCCCCCTTCACAAGCTTTCTGTGCGCGGGGCTTTTCCTGTGCTATTCCCGGGGAAATATCTGGGGGCTCAGCTACTACAATCTCTTCCTGACCTTCTGCCTGCTCTTCGCCTGCTCGGCGCTTCGGAAGCAGCCCTGGGCCTGGTGCCTGGGGGGCGTGTGCCTGGCGGCGGCGGTACTGTGCGTGCCCTATTTTGCGCTGTTCGTGATCCCGGGCCTCATTGCAGCCCTGTGCATCCCGAAGCTGCGGAAGCGGGCGGGGTGGACGGCTTCGGGCATCTGCATTCTGGCAGCGGTATTTTTGCTGTTCTTCCTGCCAAAGGACATTGGCGGTGTGCTTGCCAGCCTGAAGGAAATTCTCTCCGACCCGGAGCATTCCGGCGGCCCGGTGCACTATCTGGCGGCGGCCATCCGGGATGTGAAGCTGCTGTATTATTATGAGGCACTGCTGACGGCCTTTGCCGGGGCGGTGCTGCTGCTGGGGGTCAAGCTGCTTCCCAAGCGGTTTGGAGCCCTCCCGGGGCTGCTCGTCGCCGCCTGCGGTGCGGCGGTGTCGCTCTGGCGCTACCGCAATGGGGAGCTGGGGTTTGCCTACTACCAGTTCGCAATTTTTTGCCTGCCGGCCATGGCGCTGTGCTGGGTGAAAAGGGAAATTTCCCGGCCGGCCCTGCTGCTGCGCATTCTGGGCATTGCCATGGGCTTATCCATGGCCCTGAGCTCCAATACCGAGGCCATTACCTTTACGGTTGGCCTGCCGGTCTATGCCATGGGCGTGCTGGTGCAGCTGAGCGCCCTGCCCCGGGAAGCGGCGGAAGTGCAGCTGCGACGGTTCGGCGCAGTGCTGGCATGCGTTGTGCTGTGCCTGAGCTTTGCGTCCCGGATTACCTCCGTCTTCCGGGACGGCCCGCTGAACACCCTGACGGAACCCATGACCTCCGGCCCTGCCGCCGGAATCCGCACCACTCGGGAGCACGCAGAGCAGTACGCCGGAATCCTTGCCATGCTGGAGGAGTTGGAGGACACCTGTTCCTCCGAAAACCGGATTTTCTTCACCGGCATCCTGCCATGGGGGTATCTGGCCGCAGATTTTCCCTGCGGTGCCCCTACGGCCTGGCGGACAAAGCTGGATAGCCCCCAGCTGGAAAGCTACTGCGAAACCCACCCCATGCCCGCCATTGTGGTGGTGCTGGAGCCCCAGGTGGGAGCGTCCCCGGACAAACCAAAGCCGAATGAGAATAGCTTCTCCGGCTGGTTCTGGGAGAAGCTGCAAGCAGACTACACCCCCCTGGAATACCCCTATGCCACGGTCTATCTGTCGCCCAACGCAATTTTGAAAGGAGTATGATCTTATGCAGCCCATTCTTTACATTGTAATTCCCTGTTACAACGAGGAAAAGGTCCTTCCCATCACCGCCCCCATGTTCTTGAAGAAGATCAACGACCTGTCCGCCGCCGGGAAAATCTCTCCGGACAGCCGGGTGCTCTTCGTCAACGACGGCTCCAGGGACGCCACCTGGAAGATCATTACCGATCTTTCCAAGGCAGACCCCCACTATATCGGCATTTGCCAGAGCCGGAACCGGGGGCACCAGAATGCGGTTCTGGCAGGTCTCATGGAGGCCAAGGACCGCTGCGACATCACCATCTCCATCGACTGCGACGGCCAGGACGACATCAACGCCATGGACGCCATGGTGGACGCGTACTTAGACGGCTGCGAGGTGGTCTACGGCGTGCGCAGCAAGCGGGACACAGACACTTTCTTCAAGCGCTTCACCGCCGAGGGCTTCTACAAGCTGATGAACTGGATGGGGGCCGAGGTGGTATTCAATCACGCGGACTACCGTCTGGTTTCCAGCCGCGTTTTGCAGGAGTTTGCCAATTTCAAAGAGGTCAATATCTTCCTGCGGGGCATGATCCCTCTGGTGGGCTTTAAGAGCACCAGCGTGTATTATGAGCGGGCGGAGCGCATTGCAGGGGAGAGCCACTACCCCCTGAAAAAGATGCTGGCCCTGGCCTTTGACGGCATTACCAGCCTGTCCGTCAAGCCTATCCGGATGATCACAGGCTTCGGCTGTGTGGTGTCCCTGCTGAGCTTCATTGCGGTGATCTGGGCGCTGATTGCCCACCTGACGGACAACACGGTCAGCGGCTGGGCCTCCACGGTGTGCATCGTCTGCTTCATGGGCGGCGTGCAGCTCATCTGCCTGGGTGTCATCGGCGAGTACATCGGCAAGATCTACATGGAAACCAAGCACCGCCCCCGGTATATCATCAGCGAGCGGACCTGGGAGGAGAAAGAAGAGTAAATTTGGTTCCAATTCCTGTTGCATTTTTGCCAATATACGCTATAGTGAAGGCAGCATCCCAAGGGATGGAAAGATAAAGATTGAATTTGTTCCGGCCTGCGTTTGCGGGCCGGGCTTTTTTCGCCCCTTATCCACCGCTGCTGCAGCCCGCGTTTAAAATATTTCAATAAAATTCAATCGATATCACTGGACAATTCCATTGGCTGTGTGTTATAATCATCGTAAGTTCGTGTGCCTGCGAACCGTAACAAAGAACAACTAAAAAATAAGAAGGTGGTATTTGGTGGACTATACCAAGTATGTGTTAAAGAGCGCCGAAGAGCTGGAAAGCATTCTCGCCCGGAAGGACAACCTTTTTGTGGTGGCCTGCAACAAATGCTTTAAGGAGTTCAGCACGACTGAAGAGCCGGAGTGCGGCGCATTTGCCGCCATCGCTGAGAGCAAGGGGAAACACATCACTGGAACTGCCAAGCTGGACTTCCTCTGCAACAAGGTGCAGACGGAGAAAAAGCTGGCAATCCCCGAAGGCACAGAAAATGTGGTGGTCATCTCCTGCGGCCTGGGCGTGCAGACCGTGGCAGACCTGGCAAATGTACCCGTTTTCACCGCAACCAATTCCCTGAACTATGTGGGCCATCATGGCATGGCTCTGACGCAGAAGACCTGCGGTGCCTGCGCCCAGTGCTATCTGAACGTCACCGGCGGCATTTGCCCCATTGTGGACTGCTCCAAGGGCCTGGTTAACGGCCAGTGCGGCGGCGCCAAGAACGGCAAGTGTGAAATTGACCCCAAGAAGGACTGCGCCTGGGAGAAGATCTACCAGCGTCTGGAAAAGCAGGGCAGAACCAAGGAATTCCTGGACCAGCCCGTGCAGCTGCGGGACTACTCCAAGGTCAATGTGGACGCCATCAAGCAGTATGTGGCCCAGGCCCGGGCCAAGCGCTATGAGGGCTTCTATGGCGGCGTGCACCCCGTGGAGCACAAGGAGTACACCGAGCACCTGGCACTGCAGAAGTTCCCGGAGCCCGATACCGTCATCATCCCTCTGGCCATGCACATTGGCGCACCTGCCAACCCTGTTGTCCAGGCCGGCGACACCGTGAAGGTGGGCCAGTTGATCGGCGAACAGGCGGGCTTCATCAGCGCCAACGTCCATTCCAGCGTCAGCGGTACTGTCCTGGCCGTAGAGCCCCACACCCACCCCAATAAAGGCCCCGGTGTTATGAGCGTCGTCATCAAGAACGACGGAAAGAACACCCTGGACGAGTCTGTCAAGCCCAATAAGCCCCTGGAAGAGCTGACGCCCGACGAGATCGTGGAGATCGTCAAGGACAAGGGCATTGTGGGCATGGGCGGCGCAACCTTCCCCACCTACGTCAAGCTGAAGCCCGGCAAGCCCATCGATGCCGTGCTGATCAACGGCTCCGAGTGTGAGCCCTACCTGACGGCAGACCATCGGGTGCTGCTGGAGTATGCCGACGATATCGTCTATGGCCTGCGGGCTATGATGAAGGCCGTCTCCGCTCCCGAGGGCGTGATCCTCATTGAGGACAACAAGCCCGACGCCGTGGCCCTGCTGGAGGAAAAGGTCAAGCCCTACGACAATATCCGCGTTGTGGCTGCCAAAACCCAGTACCCCGAGGGCGCTGAGAAGATGCTCATCAAGAAGGTCATGGGCCGCGCCGTGCCCAGCGGCAAGCTGCCTGCGGACGTAGGCTGCGTGGTGTCCAACACCTCTACCGCCAAGGCCATCTCCGATGCCATCCAGAAGGGAATGCCTCTGGTGGAGCGTGTGGTCTCCGTCACCGGCGAGTACATCAAAAACCCCGGCAACTACATGGTCAAGCTGGGCACCAATGTCCAGGAGATCATCGACCACTGCGGCGGCGTGACCGGCGAAGACGTGGTTCTCAAGATGGGCGGCCCCATGATGGGCGCTCCCATTAAAGATACCAATGTGCCCATTATCAAGGGCTCCAACGGCATCATTGCCATTGCCGCCGACCATACCGAGGAGAAGGAATGCATCAAGTGCGGCCGCTGTGTGGACGTATGCCCCATGGAGCTGCAGCCCCTGGAGATCTACAAGCTGGGTCAGCTGGGCGATGCGGAGGGCCTGCTGAAGCTGAACGTTATGGACTGCTTCTCCTGCAAGTGCTGCGAGTACATCTGCTCCTCCAAGATTCCTCTGGTATCCAAGATCAATGCGGCCAAGGGCCTGGTTATGCCCTTGCTGAAGAAGAAATAAGGGGGAATTGCTATGTTAATGACAAAACTGAAATCCGAAGAGGTTATCAGCTCCCTGGCTTCCGGCAAGGTCTTCATCATCAACTGCCATGGCTGCAAGGAAGTGGGCTTCCCCGAGGAAGAGGCCAAGGCCATTCAGCAGAAGCTGGAAGGGGAGGGCAAGGTCGTTGGCACCCTGACCACCGACTATGTGTGCAACCCCGATGAGCTGGCCCTGCGGCTGCGCGCCCCCATGGCGAAGATCGCCGAGGCGGATGCCGTGCTGGTGTTCTCCTGCGGCGTGGGCGTTCAGACCATCTCCCAGGTGCTGGAAGACAAGCCTGTTTACGCCTGCTGCGATACCATCGAGCTGCCCGGCTTCCAGGGCGTTACTCCGCTGGAATACGACTGCGGCCAGTGCGGCGAGTGCTATCTGAACCTGACCGGCGGCATCTGCCCCATCACCGCCTGCTCCAAGAGCCTGGTGAACGGTCCCTGCGGCGGCACCAAGAACGGCAAGTGCGAGGTCTGCCCGGAGATGGACTGCGGCTGGGAGCGCATTATTCAGCGCCTGAAGGCCCAGGGCCGTCTGGACGTGCTGAAATGCCCCACCCAGATCCACGATTTCAATACAGACGAGGCTACCAAGTCCGCCAAAGAATCTGAATAATCAGGAGTGTATAGAGTTATGAGAATTACGGAACTGTTTGATAACGGTGAGTTTGTCGTTACTGCCGAGGTCGGCCCTCCCAAAGGAATTCACATTGACGGTATGGTAGAGGATGCCAAGAAGTATCTGTCCGGCGTCCACTTCGTCAACGTCACCGATAACCAGTCCTCTGTCATGCGTCTGGGCTCCCTCGCCACCTGCAAGGTGCTGAAGGATGCAGGCCTGAACCCCATCTTCCAGCTGACCTGCCGGGACCGGAACCGCATTGCCCTCCAGTCTGACCTGCTGAGCGCCGCCATGCTGGGCATTGACAACATCCTGTGCCTGACCGGCGACCACACTAAGCTGGGTGACCATCCCCAGGCCAAGCCTGTGTTCGATCTGGATTCCGTCTCCCTGCTGCACACCGCCAGCCTGCTGGAAACCGGCAAGGACTTGGGCGGCAACGACCTGGTGGGCGAGCCCCCCAAGTTTGCCAAGGGCGCTGTTGTGTCCCCCTGCTCTGACTCCGTAGATGCCCAGCTGGTGAAGATGGAGCGCAAGGTCAAGGCCGGCGCCGAGTATTTCCAGACCCAGGCCGTCTTTGAGCCCGAGAAGTTCATCAAGTTCATGGAGCAGGCCAAGCAGTTCGGCAAGCCTGTCCAGGTGGGCATTATCATCCCCAAGTCTGCCGGTATGTGCAAGTTCATGAACAAGAACGTGGCCGGTGTGCACATTCCCGATGCCCTCATCGAGGAGCTGCAGGCTGACAAGGAGAAGACCAAGGCCGGTATCACCGGCGTGGAGATCGCCGCCCGCATCATCCGGGAGTGCAAGCCCTACTGCCAGGGCGTTCACATCATGAGCCTTGGCTGGGAAGACAAGATCCCCGCTCTGTTGGAGCAGGCCGGTCTGAAATAAGCCATAGATCGCAAAACGGCCACGGCGGGTTTTACCGACGTGGCCGTTTGTGCAAAAAAGCTTCCCCTCTGGGGAAGCATTGGAGGTATTTACATGAAAAAGTTCCGAACTTCCGTCAGTGTGACCATTATGATCTTTGCCGCAATCGGCGGCTACCTTACCGGTTCAACCGCAAATGAGCCCATGGGCGGTGCGATCCTGTTTGCCATGATTGCAGGTATTGGCTGCCTGGTCTATGCCATCGATAATCAAAAGGAATAAAAAATAGGAGAATTGCTGGGTGTACGTAAGACAGTATTGCGCTAAGATTGACGAAGCGGCACGAAACCGCATGGAGCTGATCGTGCGGTCACTGGCAGAGCAAAACGGCGTGACCGAGCAACTGAAAGCTGAAAACCAAATGGAATGGGTACGGCAGATGAACGCTTGCAAGGCACAGGCAGAGGAAATTGTGAAAATCGAATTGATTTACGATTGAGTGAGGAAGTCCGGGCAGAAAACTGTTCGGACTTTTCTCATATAGTCCAAAGTTGCGGTAGAATTGTTCAAAGGTTTTATGGTATAATTTGAATGCGAAATTAAGCAACAAATCGGAATTTGTAAAGGAGTGAAATTGTCGTTATGAAGGATATCAAAACCACTTGTAAAATCGCATTAGTACAGGCAGAGCCTGTTATGTTCAGCAAAAGCGCATCACTTAAAAAGGCACTTCAATATATTTGTGAAGCAGCAAGCCAAAAACCGGATTTAATTGTTTTCCCGGAACTGTTTATTCCGGGATATCCTGTTGGAATGAATTTCGGTTTTAGCATGGGAAAACGAAGCGATGAGGGACGAAAAGACTGGAAACGATACTACGATGCCTCTGTTGTCGCCGGAGATTCGGAGTTCCAACAACTCGCAGAGGCAGCCAAAAAAGCGGAGGCATACATCAGCCTTGGATTTTCCGAGCGAGACGCTGTTAGTGGAACGCTCTACAACAGCAATGTCATTTTTGAACCGAACGGGTCATATAAGGTACACAGAAAGTTGAAGCCCACAGGCTCTGAGCGTGTTGTATGGGGAGATGCGAATAAGGATTATTTCCCTGTTACTGAAACACCGTGGGGACCAATCGGCAGCATGATCTGTTGGGAAAGCTATATGCCGCTTGCTCGGGTAGCGCTCTATCAAAAGGGAATCACCATTTATATTTCGCCAAACACCAATGACAATCCAGAATGGCAAGCCACTATTCAGCACATTGCAATCGAGGGGAAATGTTTCTTTGTAAATGCTGATATGATTATCAGACGCAGTTCGTATCCTTCTGACTTGTGTGAGCACAATATCGTATCGGAACTTCCGGAATTTGTGTGCAGAGGCGGAAGCTGCATCATTGATCCGTATGGTCATTATTTGACAAAGCCGGTTTGGGATGAAGAAACCATCATCTATGCAGAGCTCGATATGAGCCTGCCTGCCGCCTGTAAGATGGAGCATGATGCGATTGGACATTATGCACGTCCGGATATCCTTGAACTTAAAGTCAACGAAAAATAATAGTCGGTTGGCTCATCAACTTTCTGTTTGTCGCACTGATAAAAACCCTTTAGGAACGAAAGGGCGCACTTCTATACTCTCCTATCGGGAGTATCGTGCGTCCTGCGGGGCTTCATTCTCCGTCAGCAGGAGGATACTGACAGACCTCGAATGTTGCGTCACTTCTTTCCGCCAAGGTGGCTACACCCCCTTGCGCCGCTT
>OMFF01000483.1_pt1 | contig 14402 bp, 11 predicted proteins | sample 1645581 | NCBI WGS metagenome assembly OMFF01 (sample SAMEA103958140, study PRJEB25191) | human gut metagenome | biome: human-associated habitat [ENVO:00009003]; feature: intestine environment [ENVO:2100002]; material: feces | place: Germany | collected 2013/2015
ACTCTATTGTCTGGATGCGCTCGCACTTGCGATGGAAAGTCATTCCCGCATCAACATGGTCATGCTCGGTGCTCTGGTGCGCGCCAGCGGATTTATCCCGCCGTTAAAGGCGCCGCTCATGACGCTCGGCTTATCCACCGGCAGTATCCGCCGCCCGTTTTCACATATGAAATACAGGCGATAGTCCACGTCGCGGCCGCTTGTTGCGTGCAGGGCGAGCTGACCCAGCAGCGGATACATCTGCTCGAACATTTCCGCCTGCGTCACCTCCAGAAGATACACATCGCCGGCGCTTTCCGGCTTTCGGCCTATCCATTTCTTGATTATCCTCATAGCGCTTTCTCCTTGCCGTTTTTTTTGAGCGTAGCACCGTTTGCCGCGGCTTGTCAACCGAAAAATGATTTGACTTTGCGGTGATGGCCATTTTATTAATGTGCTTCAAAGGAGTTGAACGCCGTGTCACAGTCAATTCTTGTCAAAAAAGCGCTGGCAGAGAGCCAGAAAACATATTTGTGAAGGCTGCCGTTTTCCAAAATAACGGTCGAAGATATCTGCGAGGCCGCGCAGGTATGCCGCCTGAGCAGTACGCCGAGTTTTCGCGCAGAATATTCACCGATGTCGCGCACGGAATCGCCGGAATAGACGAGCGCAAGAAATAAATAACAGCTACAAATTTGGGGATCTGTGCCTAAGTGGCACAGGTCCCTGTTTTTGTGCGCCCCAAAGCTGCGAGCGTGATGGTATAGTCAGAAAAAAGACAAGCAAATCGGTGCATAATTTAAAGGAGAAGCTTATGAACAACAAAGTACCAAATTTCACCGCGCAGGAATGGGGGCTGATGAAGGATTATATCGATAATTCCTCAAAGCAGCCGCGGCAGAACCTCATTGAGCTTATAAGCCACGTAGATCCCGGAGTTGCCCAACTGGGCATGAATTCGGGCCCGTACTTCATGCTCGACCGGCTGCTGACAGATGAGCAGATAGACTTTGCCTGCAATCTAAAGCTGCGCACACCCGTTTACATTGACGAACTTGCGAAAATGTCCGGAAAAAGCGTTGAAGATGCCGCGCGTATGGCTGACGACCTCTGCCGGATAGGGCTTCTGGTGTATAAGCCCGACGAAAAAGGTGTGGATCGTGTGGAGCTACCCATATTTGTTGTGGGCATACTCGAACAGCTCCTGCTTGGCGGACTTAACGAGGATCAGTATGAAAATTATCCCGAGCTTGCCGTCGGCTTTCTGTACCACACAACGCAGATGTGCACAGGAAACGGCGCTTTGCTGCCTGCAGCAAACCACGGAGTTCATCGCCCGGTTCCGGTAGAGACGGCACTCAAGAACGAAACGCATGTTGAGTCGTGGGAAAACTTGCAGACGCTTATCGATGAGAGCGCAAACGGAAGCTACGCCGTCTGCGAATGCATTTGCCGAAAAATACACAAGGAATATGACGAGCTTGGCGACGAGCCTGATCTGGAATGGTGCATGCCGCTGGGACACTATGCCGAATATGCAATAAGTAAGAACAGGCAAGGCGCGGCGAGTAACGCGCGAGGAATATATGCAGCGCCTTAAGGAAGCCGAGGAGCGCGGATATGTTCACAACGTATCCAATCACGACGGTCCGTCGCCGATAGAATATATCTGCAACTGCGACTATCAGACCTGCATGTCGCTGCGCGCATCCAACTATACCATGGCAGCGAACCTGTCAAAATCAAACTTTGTTGCAAAGGTTGACGAGGAAAAATGCGTTGCATGCGGCGGCTGTGTTGAAAAGTGCCCGGCCAACGCGGTCAAGCTCGGCCAGAAGCTGCCGCAGAAGTGCAGGGCAGAGTATGCAAACAGCGAGTTTCCGCCGGAGTCGAATGCAATAAAGTGGGGACCCGAGCACTGGAATCCGAATTATCTGCTGAATCGAAAAAATGTCCAGCCTGAGACAGGCACCTCGCCCTGCAAGACCGACTGCCCGGCGCATATAGCGGTTCAGGGCTACCTGCGCATGGCCGCGCAAGGGCGCTATCGCGAGGCGCTGGAGCTTATAAAAAAAGAAAATCCGCTGCCGGCGGTGTGTGGCTCAATCTGCAACCGCCGCTGCGAAAAAGTTTGCACACGAGGCGATATAGATGCGCCTGTGTCGATCGACGAGGTCAAAAAATTCATAGCATACAGAGAGCTGGACGAGGCTGAGCGCTATGTTCCCAAAAAGGTGCGCAGCGAGGGCAAGCGCCTTGCCGTAATAGGAGCCGGGCCTGCCGGCCTCAGCTGTGCCTATTTCCTCGCGGTGGAAGGCCACAGCGTAACGGTGTTCGATAAAAATGCCGCACCCGGCGGCATGCTCAGATACGGGATCCCATCCTTCCGCCTTGAGAAAAATGTCATTGATGCGGAGATCGGGGTGCTCCGAGAGCTTGGAGTCGAGTTCAGAAACAACGTCGAGGTCGGCAAGGATATAAGCATATAAAAGCTGCGCAAGGATGGTTATAAAGGCTTCTTCCTTGCGATCGGCGCTCAGAAATCTGCAAAGCTGAAAATACCAGGCGAGGAGCTCGACGGAGTATACGGCGGAATCGATTTTCTGCGCATGGTAAACGAGAATAAAGCGCCGGATATAGGCAATAACGTCGTCGTTGTCGGCGGCGGAAACGTAGCGCTTGATGTTGCACGAACAGCGCGCCGCTGCGGTGCCGAGAACGTCACGATAGTCTACCGCCGCAGCGAAAGCGAAATGCCGGCGGACAAAGCAGAGATTGAGGAAGCGCTCGAAGAGGGTGTGCGCTTTGAGTTCCTCAGTGCGCCTGTCGCGGTGCTCGGAGAGCAAAGCGCAACGGCGCTCAAGATCGAAAAAATGACCCTCGGTGAACCGGATGAAAAGGGACGCCGCAAGCCAGTCGGAACGGGCGAGTTTTCGGAGCTAAGCGCCGACAGCGTCATTGCGGCCGTCGGTCAAACCGTGGATTGGGGCGGACTCGATACAGGCATGCTCCAAAAGAGCATCAAGAACCTCGCTTTTGCCGACAGCTTTACATATCAAACGGCGCAGCCGGATATTTTCGTTGCCGGTGATGTGTTCACAGGTCCGAAATTTGCTATCGACGCGATAGCAGGTGGAAAGCAGGCGGCGATCTCCCTGCATCGCTATGCGTGGGGGCACAATCTGGTGACAGGTCGCGACAGGCACGAGTATAAGTTTATCGACAAAGACAATGTAGGCGCTTGCAGCTACGATACGGCAGGCCGCCAGACACCGCCCGTGGACATTTCAAAGAAGCTCAGCATGCGCGACGAGCGCGGCGTGTTCACCGAAGAGCAGGTCAAAGCCGAAACGGCGCGCTGCCTCAAATGCGGCGCTGCGCACGTTGACGAGAATCAGTGCATAGGCTGCGGAGTGTGCACCACGCGCTGCAAGTTTGACGCGATAACGCTCTATAAGAAATACAACGAGGTGTCGGTGGCAAATGAAGAGCTTATGAAGGATATCGGCAAGGAGGTCATGCGCCGTATCGACTCAGCTTATGAAGAACGTTGTAAAAATGGTTGTCAAGCAGAAGGTGAAGCCTAAAAAGCTCAAGGCGGCAAAGCCGAGGAAGTGGTGATATGCACGAGCTGGGACTGCTCACGCAGATGGCGGAAACGGTGACGAGGGCGGCAAATGAAAACAATATTGACCATGTGTGCGGAATAGTTCTTGAAGTGGGTGAGGCATCCGGCGCTCTGCCGTATACCTTCGAGGAGTATTTCCCGATGATCAAGGAGGATTACCCGGTGCTCAGAGATGCTTCGCTGCGGCGAAAAAGCCAAAACCGTTCTCGGCGGAACGGATGTTATAATAAAACAGATATTGTATTAAAAAACACAGATCTTCATACCATTTACAGAGGTGATGGTATGAAGATCTACATTGCACGGCGCGGCGACAGTCTGTATTCGATAGCAAGGGCAAACTCGGTCGCGGTGCAGGAGCTTGCCGCGATAAACGAGCTGAGTGATCCGGCGCGCCTGAGCATCGGGCAGGCGATAGTCATTCCCAGCCGGGCGCGGCCGACAGCCGAAACAGAGGTAAACGGCTACGCCTATCCGAACATCAGCGAGCGGCAGCTGGCCGCCGTTATGCCGCAACTTACATATTTATGCCCGTTTTCGTGGCGCATTGACGCACTGGGCGGCATAACGCCCATTGAGGACGCAAGCATGATAAGCGCTGCGTGGGAGGGCAGCTGCGCTCCGCTTCTGACGCTCACGAACATCGGCACAAACGGCGGATTCTCAAGCGATATTGCGCACAGCATATTCAGTGATACAGCGGCGCAGAATGCGCTTGCAGAAAACACGCTTGCGGCTCTGCGAAGCCGAGGATATTATGGCGTAAATCTCAACATCGAGTACGTTCAGCCATACGACCGCGAGGGATACAACGCATTTTTAAAACGCATGTCCGAAACGCTGCACGCAAACGGATATATGCTCTCAAGCGCCATAGCGCCCAAGACCTCGGACGATCAGTATGGCGTTTTGTACACCGCGCACGACTATGCAGCGCACGGAAGATACTGCGACAGGGTGGTCATCATGACCTATGAATGGGGCTACACCTACTCCGCGCCGCGCGCAGTGTCGCCGGTGAACGAGATGCGCAAGGTGCTGTCCTATGCCGTGACGAAAATTCCGCCGTCGAAGATACTGCTCGGCTTTTCAAACTACGGCTACAACTGGCTGCTGCCGTGGAAGCAGGGGCAGGCAGCGCAGGTGATATCCAATGCGGCCGCGGCCTCGCTTGCGGCGAGCGTCTTTGCACAGATAAAATTTGACGAGACTGCTCAGGCGCCGTTTTTCAACTATACCGATCCTTCAGGCAGACGGCATGAGGTGTGGTTTGAGGATGCGCGCAGCGTCCGCGCGCGGCTTGCTCTGGTGCGCGAATTCGGCCTTGCCGGAATAAGCATATGGACGGTGAATATGCGCAATCGGGCAGGGCTTGCAGTGCTCGAAAGCGAGTTTTCAAGCGAAAAGATAGTATGAAAAACCGGCGGACTTCGTGTCCGCCGGTTTGGCATTTTGTGCTGTTATATTAGCCGAGACGCTCGGAAATGACCTGTGCGACTTTCACGCCGGAGGCCGCCGCCTGAGCGAGGCCGCGAGTGATGCCTGCGCCGTCGCCGATGGCGAAGAAGTTTGAAAACTTGGTTTCAAGCTCGCCGCTGAGCTCAAGACGAGAGGAGTAGAACTTGACCTCCGCGCCGTAGAGCAGGGTGTCGTAATTAGCGGTGCCCGGTGCGATCTTATCCAGAGCGTAGATCATCTCGATGATATCGTCGAGCTGTCTCTTCGGAAGAGCAAGGCTCAGGTCGCCGGGAACGGCCGCGGTGAGCGTCGGACGGGTGTAGGACTGCGCCAGACGGTGTTCGTTCGTGCGCACACCTTTAACAAGATCGCCGAAGCGCTGGACGAGAACGCCGCCGGAGAGCATGTTGCTGAGCGAGGCGATGTGCTTGCCGTAGCGGTAGGGCTGGTCGAAAGGCTCGGTGAAGCGGTTTGATACCAGAAGCGCGAAGTTTGTGTTTTCGCTGCGCAGAGCGGGATCGGAATAGGAATGGCCGTTGACGGTGTTGATGCCCTCAACGTTTTCGGCAACGACATGGCCGTAAGGATTCATGCAGAAGGTGCGGACCTTGTCGCCGTACTGCTTTGTGCGGTAGATGAGCTTGGACTCGTACACAACGTCGGTGATGTGCTCAAACACGGTTGCCGGAAGCTCGACGCGCACGCCGACATCGACCTGGTTGTTTATAAGCTTCACGCCGAGCTTGCGGCACTGCTCTGAGAACCACTCGGCGCCGCTTCTGCCGGGCGCAACGATGAGGTAGCGGCACTTTATGTCGTCACCTTTTTTAAGGCCGAGCGAGTAGCCGTCGCCGTCGCGGTCTATGCTGCAAACCTCGGTGCGGAAGCGATATTCTATTACCTTGCACAGATCCTCGTACATGTTCTGGAGGATGCGCAGATTGTTTTCAGTTCCGAGATGCTTGACCTTTGCCTGAAGCAGGTGCAGGTCGTATTTAAGAGCCTCGCGCTCGAGCGCTCTCGCCTCGGGCGTGTTGGTGGAGAAAGTCTTGTCGGTCGCGCCGTATTTCATGTTGACGGTATCGACGTAGTTTATAAGCTCCATGACCTCGTCATCGTCCATGAAGTCGGTCAGCCAGCCGCCGAACTGAGTCGTGAAATTGTACTTGCCGTCGGAAAACGCACCTGCGCCGCCGAAGCCGCACATGGTGTCGCACACGCTGCAATGGATGCACTCCTTGACCTTGCCTGCGACGATGGGGCAGTGTCTTGAATAGATATCTCCGCCCTGATCGAGTACGCAGATCTTAAGCTCCGGATGACGGGAGATAAGCTCGTAGCCTGCGAAAATGCCGGCAGTTCCGCATCCGATTATTGCAACATCGTATGAATTATTCATAAAAATGCCCCCTTATGTAGTCCGGGCCCAAACGAACCCTCGGTATTATACGGATTTCGCGTGGCATAGTAATTAATAAATTGTAAATTTTCTGAGAAGTTCGGCAAGTTATTGGACACTTGCACTCAGGTGTGTATTGCCAATAACTTGACGGAATTTTAAAATGCCTATAAAATATTAAGGTACTATAAATTTTGAGATGGTGAGTAAATGTCAAACGAAGAGAAGAAGAGAGACATAGGAAAGCAGATACGCGAGGAAGCGTTTTCAATACCGAATCTGCTTAGCTATTTCCGGCTGCTGCTCATACCGGTTTTTATCGTGCTGTATGTGCATGAGGAGTTCACCGCGGCGCTTATAACGCTTGCCGTCAGCGGCCTGAGCGATATCCTCGACGGGCGCATAGCGCGCAAGTATAACATGGTGACCGACCTCGGCAAGGTGCTCGACCCGGTTGCCGATAAGCTCACGCAGTGCGCGATGATGCTGTGCGTTGCGATGCGCTATCCTGCGATGTGGTGGTTGCTGGGGCTGCACGTCGTCAAGGAAATTATCATGCTCGTCATGGGCTGGTATGTCCTTAAAAAGACCGACACGGTCAACAGCGCGATCTGGGTGGGCAAGCTGTGCACGGGCGTTATCTATGCCGTCATGATGCTGCACGTTATCCTGCCGTATCTGCCGCAGGCAGTCTCGATCGGCTGCACGGTCGTCTGTGCCGGACTGATCGTTCTCAGCCTTATTGTTTACACGGCAAGATATATTAAACTTCTCGGAGGAACGAAATGAATTTTCTCTATGCGCTGCTGTATATAGCGGCATTGGGCATACTGTCGCATTTTGTCGGCCAGGCGCTGCCGCGCGCGTGGTTTTCGGCGGAAAAGTTCCCGTACCGCGCGGCGGAGTGGGAAAAGGGCGGTAAGGTCTATGAAAAGCTCGGCATAAAGCGCTGGAAGGACTTTTTGCCCGACATGAGCCGTATCATGCCCGATATGGTCAAAAAGAAAATGACAAAGCAGAATCGTGAGCAGGGCATGGGCGTTCTGATCGCCGAGACCTGCGTTGCCGAGTGCGTCCACTTTTGGCTGATAATTCTGTCGCTGGGCATATTCGTTTTCTGGCGCGGCGGCTTGGCGGCCGTGTTCTGGCTGGTTTATAACATTTTGGGCAATGTTCCGTTTATGATAATTCAAAGATACAACAGGCCGAGACTGGTGCTGCTCGAGCAGCGCAGAAAAAGGAGGGCAACTGCACAGTGAAGGTACTCATATTAAGCTGCAACACCGGCGGCGGACATAACAGCGCAGCTTCTGCAATATGCACATACTTTGAAAAAATGGGCTGCGAATGCGACATAGTGAATGCACTTGATTTTCTGCCGAAGGCTCGCGCGGAGTTTATCAGCCGCGGCCATGAGCTTGCGTATAAATACACGCCCAAGCTCTACGGCGCGGGCTACCGCATCAGCGAGATGCTGCCGCAGAACCGCCTGTACGAGCAGAATGCAAAGGGCGCCGATGAGCTGTGCAAGGTGCTGTTTTCCGGAAACTATGACGTTGTGATAAGCGTGCACATTTTTGCGGCAATGATGATGACCGAGCTGCGCGTCAGCCGCGAGATAAACATACCGAGCTTTTTCGTCGCGACCGACTACACATGCAGCCCCGGCGTTTCGGAGATAGTTGCCGACAGGTATTTCATTCCGCACGAAAAGCTGCGCGAGGAGTTTGCAAGCCAGGGCATCCCGGCAAGCAGGATCGTCGCCTCCGGCATCCCCGTGCGCGAGGAGTTCTGCCAAAAAAGCGATAAAAAGGCCGCGCGCCGCGCCTTAGGACTGGGCGAGGAGGGCAGAGTTCTGCTGCTTTGCTGCGGCAGCATGGGCTGCGGCCCGATACGTAGCATCGCCATGCGCATAGGCGAGATAATGGATGCAAGCGACAGCCTTGTTATCATCTGCGGCAGCAACCGCCAGCTCAAAAAGGATCTGCAATTCCTTGCCGGAGACGATATACGCATAAAGGTCTGCGGCTTTACGGACAAAATGAGCCTGTATATGGACGCGGCCGACCTCATCATAACAAAGGCCGGCGGACTGAGCACCACGGAGGCCGTCATGAAGCGCCTGCCGATACTGTTCATTGACGCCGTTCCCGGCTGCGAAAGCCGCAATATAGAGTTTATGACCGAGAACGCCTACGCTCTTGTGGCCGACACGGCCTCGGGCGTTGTAAATCTTGTCGATACCTGTTTAAGCGGCGCGGTCGATCCCATGGAAATGGTGCGCAGAAGGGAAAACGACTTCCCCTTCGAGGCGGCAAAAACCATTTACGACACCGTCTGCGAGGAGTATCGCCGCTTTGATGCCGAGCGCTCGGACACGAAGGCCGAGCCTGCGACAGAGCCTGCACGCAGCATGCCGGGTGCCGAGAAAAACATGATGCTCATAATAAACCCCGTTGCCGGAAAGGGCGAGATGATGCGCCATCTGACCGAGGTTACGGGCATATTCATGGATGCCGGCTACCGCGTCAGCTTCTATCCGACGCGCGGCCGCGGCGACGCGACCGAGTACGTCAAGGCCTATGGCAGAGAATACGACATGATCTGCTGCTCCGGCGGCGACGGCACGATAAACGAGACGATATCCGGCATGATAGCCGCCGGATTGGATATCCCCATCGGCTACATGCCGTCGGGAAGCACCAATGATTTTGCCGAGTTCCACGGCATAAGCTGCGACACGGTGAAGACCGCAAAAAAGATCGTTTCCGGCAAGGAGCACCGCGTTGACGTCGGCAGACTGGGAGATAAATTTTTCATAAACGCCGCCGACTTCGGCGCATTCACATGGCTGCCGTACACAACGCCGCAGCGCCTTAAAAACAAGATGGGCTTTTATGCGTATGTGCTTGACGGCATAAAGGATCTTGCCAAGCTGCAAAGCGAGCATCTGCGCATCACGATAAACGACCAGCTGCAGGAGGGCGAGTTTATATTCGGCGTCGTTGCGTCATCAAGCGCGCTTGCCGGTGCGCTGGATTTCTTCGGGCAGAAGGTCGTTGCCGATGACGGGCTGTTCGAGGTGCTGCTGATCCGCCGCCCGAACTCACCTGCCGAGCTTCAGTCCACGATAGCGGCTCTGCGCGAGCAGAACCTCAATAATGAGCTTATCTCGTTCTGCCGCACCGACAGGGTCGAGGTCGAGTGCATGAAAAAGCTCGCGTGGGCGCTCGACGGTGAAAAGTGCGTCGGAGGCAGCCGCCATGCACTCGAGATGCTGCCGCGCCGCGTGAGAATAGTTTACTGATATGGTAAGGCTTAAAGATATACGGCTTATCGCGCTCGACCTTGACGATACTACGCTTTGCAGCGACGGAAACCTTGCGGACAAAACGCGCGAGGCGATAGAAACGGCGATAAACGCCGGAGTCGAGGTCGTCATAGCCTCGGGCAGGGCGTTTAACTCGCTGCCGCGAGCCGTTGCAGATATATGCGGCATACGCTATGCCATAACCTCAAACGGCGCCGCCGTTGCGAAAAATCCTGGCGGCGAGCGCATAGTGAGCCTTACCCTGCACCCGGACACCGTGCAGGACGTTCTCAAGCTTTTCGGCAATGAGCTGCTTGAATGCTTTATCGACGGTCAGGCGTACTGCGACGCGCGGTATATGCGCGATCCTCTGCGCTTCGGCTGCTCGCCGGCGTATGTCGAGTATGTCAAAACAACGCGCCTGCCGGTCGATGATATGCCCGGCTTCATGCGCGAGAATGCCCGAAGGCTTGACAGTGTTGACGTTTTGTGCGCATCAAGTGGGCACAGAGCCGAGCTTTGGGAAAGGGCGCTTAGTCTCAAAAACGCTTACATAACAAGCTCATCGCCCCGGCTTATCGAGATCGCCGACGCGGAGGCGGGAAAGGGCGCGTCGCTCAGGCGGCTGTGCGAGCTGCTTTCCGTTCCGGCGCAATGCGTTGCGGCGTTCGGTAACGGTGATAACGATGCGGACATGCTCTCGTTTGCGGGGCTCGGCGTTGCAATGGAAAACGCGACCGCTGCCTGCATTGCCGCAGCCGATGTCGTTTGCGCGTCGAATGATGAGCACGGCGTTGCGCAAATGATATATAAAATTTTAGGAGATACGGAAAAACAGTGATACGAGAAGCAAGACCCGTTGACCTTGACGCGATAGAGAGAATTTATGACAACATCCATGCCGCCGAAGAAAGCGGCAAAGTGAAAATAGGCTGGATAAGCGGCGTGTACCCAGTGCGCGCAACGGCCGAGGAGGCTATACGCCGCCGCGACATGTTCGTTTTTGAGGAGGATGGGCAGATCCTTGCCGCGGCGATCATAAACAAGACGCAGGTCGATGTGTATAAGGGAGCAAACTGGAGCTTCGAGGCCGACGATGACGAGGTGTGCGTTCTGCACACGCTTGTGGTCGAACCGAGCTGCTCGGGGCGCGGCGTAGGGAGCAGATTCGTTGAGTTTTACGAAAAATATGCGCTCTCACGGCACTGCACGGTGCTGCGCATTGACACCAACGCCATAAACTCGGCGGCGCGCAGACTTTACGCAAAGCTCGGCTACCGCGAGGCGGACATAGTCCCCTGCGTTTTTAACGGCATCCCGAACGTGAATTTAGTCCTGCTGGAGAAAAAACTGAAATAAAAACGAGGCTCACAGAGCCTCGTTTTTTACTTTATAGCTGTGGTGATGACGGGTTTGCCGTCGCGGTCGAGCAGGGGAGTAAGTCCGCCGGTGTAGCCTGAAAAGTGGTAGAGATAGTTTACGCCGGTCTCGGTATCGACCCATATCTCCGTGCCCTCGAGGGCGCCCTGAGAATAGACCTTTTCAAAACGTTTTTCAGCCATCATTTATTCCTTTCCTTATACATTTTTGCGGCGATGCTCATAGGGATAAGCGCAAGCGCCGTGACACACGCAGCGGCAATAAACAGCTCGTTTACCGGCAGATAGCCCTCGGCAATGCTGCTTATGTCATAGCCCATCTCGCCTGCGCGCTGAGCGGTGACGAAGATTAGGTTTCCGTTATCGACGATCTGATATACCTTTTCGCCGAAGGCGCGGCAGATCGGGTCTGCCAGCAGCGGACCGGCTATCATCGGGAAGAACACGAAGAACATTATCCTTATGCCTTCAAACTGACCGCGGTGCTCATCGGGGTACAGGCGCTTCATCCACACCGTCATTGCCTGCATGAAAACAACGTAGCCTATACCGACAAGGATTATGCCGACAAAGCACGGCCAGTTGGCGGCAAAGTTCAGGGCGTTTTCCGTGTCGAATGAGCTCTGCATATTTCCGACGACGAAGTAGACAAACAGGCAGCCGAGGATGCTGAGTATTGTCGCGAATGCGGCGACGGCCGGAACCTTTTTGTTGTTTATGATCTTTATAAACGGTATGGACATCGCAACGGCTATCAGCAGCGGAATGCCGAGAATGAGGCTGGGATCGGTAAAGCCGAGGGTGTAGTTCATCCAGTTCATGATGTGGATGAAATAGCAGTTGTAGCCTATGAAGAATATGCACAGCGTGAGAAACACAAGAGCCAGCTCGCGGTTTGCGGCAAAGCGCCTGAAGTTGAACGTCGAGCCGAACTGGTGCCAGAAGCCTCCGTCCTTGACGGGCTTGAGCGTAGGCGCATCCTTGAGCAGGAAAAACGACGCTATGCCGACGAGAATGGTGACTCCGCCTGCAACGGAGAAAAAGATGATGTATCCTGCCTGCGGATTTGCCTCGGTGGCAAGCCCGTTTACGAACATGCCTCCGACGAGGGTGCCGACGAGCGTGCCGACGACCGGCTCGATGCTCGCCATGATGCTGGCCTTGCCGCTCTCGACGTTGGCGAGGCCCTTGGTGTAGAGGATGTAGGGCGCGACGGTGGAGAGCAGCACAAGTCCCGCAGCGAGGAGGGCGTTTTGCGGCACGCTCAGAACCGTCATAAGGTTGCCCCAGTCGGCGACGAACAGCGCGCCGAGCGCGGCGAACACGAACGTCCAGAACACGACGGCGAGCGGGCTGTAGTGCCGCAGGCCGAAGGGCGCGAAAATCGAATAGAGCGCGTAGAAAAACGCCGCACCGAGGCCGAAGAGCAGCCCCTTCGTCGTCAGCGACAGTCCGCCCGTGAAAACGCCCGTCACGAGCGCGCAGCCGAGCAGCGCCAGCGCGAGGGCAAGGAGCTTTTTGCCCGTGATCTTCTCTTTGAAGACGAGCGCGCTCATCAAAACCACCATCGCGGGCGCGGTGTAGAGCAAAATTGCGCTGACCGAGAGCGAGCAAAGCTTCTGCGCGTTGAAGTAGCAGAGCGTGAAGAGCACGACGCTGATGATGCCCGTCGCAATAAAGATCGGCAGGTGCTTTGCCTTCATTTTGAAGACGCTGCGGTCGGTGCAGAGGAAAAAGAACGCGAGCACCGCAAGGCCGCCCAGGTTGCGGACGACAACAAGGTTTTCCGGCGCGATGCCGGCATTGAGCAGCGGGCGGTTGAATAGGCCGATGCAGCCCCAGCAGGCGGCGGCCGCTAAAATGCAGGCGTAGGAAGCGTATTTTTTCACAGGTTTTGTCTCTTTCTCGTTATTTCGTGTTTTCCTTGCGCAGCTCGATGATGCGGTCGCGCAGCACGGCGGCATACTCGAACTCAAGCATCCGGCTCGCCTCCTGCATCTGCTTTTCGAGCTTTCTGATCTCTTCGTCCCGCTCGCGCTCGGAGAGCTTGCGCTTGCCGCGGCGGCGGGCGGATTCCTCGTCCTTCTTGGAAATTTCGATGATCTCGCGCACGTCCTTGCGGATGGTCTGCGGCACGATGCCGTGCTCCTTGTTGTATTTGTCCTGAATGGCGCGGCGGCGCTCGGTCTCGTCCATCGCGCGCTTCATCGACGGCGTGACCGTGTCGGCGTAGAGAATGACCAGACCGTCCGCGTTTCGCGCGGCGCGGCCGATGGTCTGGATAAGGCTCGTTTCGCTTCTAAGGAAGCCCTCCTTATCGGCATCCAGGATTGCAACAAGGCTGACCTCCGGGAGGTCAAGTCCCTCGCGCAGGAGGTTTATGCCGACAAGCACGTCAAAATCGCCAAGGCGCAGGCTGCGGATTATCTCCATACGCTCTATCGCGCCGATATCGTGGTGCATGTATCTGCACTTTATGCCGGCTGCGCCGAGGTACTCGGTAAGATCCTCAGCCATTTTCTTGGTGAGCGTCGTTACCAGAGTGCGCTGGCCTTTTTCAATGCGTATATTTATCTCGCTTATAAGATCGTCTATCTGCCCCTCTATCGGGCGCACGGAGATCTCCGGGTCGAGCAGGCCGGTCGGGCGGATTATCTGCTCGGCTATCTGCCCTGCCCTTTCGCGCTCGTAATCGCCGGGAGTTGCGGAGACATACACAGCCTGATTTATGCGCTCCTGAAATTCCTCGAATTTAAGCGGCCGGTTATCATACGCCGACGGCAGGCGGAAGCCGTAGTCAACGAGGCTTTTCTTGCGCGCGTGATCGCCGTTATACATGGCGCGCACCTGCGGCAGCGTGACGTGGCTCTCGTCGATCACCATCAGGTAATCCTGCGGAAAATAGTCCAGCAGGCAGAAGGGTCGCGTCCCTTCTGCACGTCCGTCGAAATAGCGGGAGTAGTTCTCGATGCCGGGACAGTAACCCAACTCCTTGATCATCTCCAGGTCGTACTCCACCCGCTGCTTGATCCGCTGCGCTTCGGCCGGACGTCCCGCTTGCTCGAAGAAGGCGATTTGCTTGCCCAGGTCGAGGTAGATCTGCTGCACGGCCGTGTGTATGCGCTCCTTGGTCGTGACAAACAGGCTCACTGGGTAAAGGGTGAGTGCGTCGAGCGTTTGGATCCGCTGGCCGGTTACGGGGTCGATGCTCTGGATGCTCTCGACTTCGTTGTCGAAAAAGGTGACGCG
>OMFF01000488.1_pt1 | contig 14351 bp, 14 predicted proteins | sample 1645581 | NCBI WGS metagenome assembly OMFF01 (sample SAMEA103958140, study PRJEB25191) | human gut metagenome | biome: human-associated habitat [ENVO:00009003]; feature: intestine environment [ENVO:2100002]; material: feces | place: Germany | collected 2013/2015
GTGATGGTGATGGTGTCGACGGGCTGCTGGCTTTCCATGTACGCCTCGTCGTAGACGACCAGCTTGCCGTCATACACCAGAAACGCCGCGCCCTCGAGGGTGCAGCGGTTTTGAAAAAATGCGAAGTCTGCGAGGTTGTTCTGCTCGACGTAGTCGTAGGTCTGGTCGGTGATCCCGTAGGTCTCGAGCGTCAGGCCGTGGCGGCCGGCTATCTCCTGAGCCAGTTGCAGGAACTTGACCTTTTCCCATGACTTGCTCCGCTTATCCTTCGCAGACTGTGGGACAGAATAGGCCCGCAGGGTGATGATGCCGGACTCGGGGACGACGCTCTCGACGAACATTTTGCCCGTCTTGGCAGCGCCGTCCTCGATGGCGATGGTGTCGCCCTTCTTGGGGTTCCACGAGTCCCACAGCTCGCGGGTGTCGTTGAGCTTGAGCAGCAGCTCGTCGCTCTGCTTTTCGGCGTACATATCGTGATAGCAGCGGTGGACGCTGATGTCCGGGTAGATGTCGACGCCTTCGTATAGGATCTTCACGGCGTCACCTCCTCCACGGCGGCAGGGTCTCCGGCGTTTCCACGGTCTCGACGATCGGGATCCGCACGGACTCGCCGCCCTCGAAGATCAGCACGTCGCTGAGGTCGGGGTTGGCCTCGATGATGGTGCTCGCCATGCGCTCCTCGTTATAGGCGACGAGCGCGATGCTGTCGAAGGTGTCGCCGCCCTGCGCCACATAATCAATAAAGCCGACTGTCTGCTGTGACATAAGCGCCGCCCTCCCTTCTGCTGAGTGCCTCGAGAATGAAGTCGATGAACTCCGGCTCGAGGTCGCGGAGCTTTCGGATCAGTGCGTCCTCGTCAGTGTCGCCCTCGACCTTGATCTGCGGAGAGAAGGACAGGCCACTCAGATCGTAGACCACAGCAGTGCCGGAGCCGCCGCTGAGCAGCTCGTAGTCGCTTTCGCCGTCAGATGCCCCGAGCATCCGGCCCGCCTCTGCCCAGTAGGACAGGTTTTGCGAACGGTATGCAGGGTTGAAACTGATGACCGCCTCGGTCGGGTAGCGTGGATCCTCGCCGGCGATGGACGGCCCTCTTGTGAAGCCGCCGGTCGCATAGCCAGAGACAGACGCGCTGCCGCCTCCACCTCCGAACAGGCCGGCGATCTTGGAGATGACGCCGGAGCCGAAGCTGACGATCTTCGATACCCAGCCGACGATCGTGCCGAGCACGTTTGCGATGGGCTCCAGAACAGACAGCAGTGGAGTCAGCAGTGGAGTGATGGCGCCGATCAGGCTCAGGATCGGGGGGAGTAGTGCCTGAACGAGCTGCATCAGGGGATCAAGCAGCGGCATGATGACGCTGTTGACGATTTGCAGGGCCACTTCCAGCAGTGGGGTGATGACTGGCAGCAGGCTCGAGATGATGCTCACCAACACAGGCAGCACGGCGCTGACGATCTGTGTGATGATCGGGAGCACGGTGGCGAGCAGGCTGGCAATAGGCGGCAGGATCGCGGAGACGATCTGCATGAGTGGCGGGAGGAGCGTCTGCACGAGGTTGAGAAGCGGCGGGAGCAGAGTGCTCATTAGCTGCGTCAGAACGGGCAGAAGGTCGGCTGCGAGCTGCGAGATTAGCGGCAGGACGTCCTCGAGGGCGTCGGCCGCGCCAGTCAGGAACTCGTCGACAAACGGAGCCGCAGCCTCGACCGCCTTGGAGATGGCCGGAGTGATCTGCTCCATCAGTTTTTGCAGGGTCGGCATGAACTTGTTGAGCCCGTCGAACACAGTGTTCGCCATAGGCTTGAGGGCCACTTCGAGCCCCTGCTTCATAACCTGAAGCCGCTCGGCGAAGTCGTAGGTGTCATCAGCTGCGCCGGCGATTGTCTCGCCGTTTTCTTGCAGCTCAGCCGTCAGGTCTGCGACGGCCAGAGAGCCGTCTCGGATTGCTGCGGCCATCGTGGAGCCTGCCCTTGTGCCGAAGATCTCCGACGCGATGCTGGCGGCCTCTGCGGCCGTCCCGGCGTTTTTGATCTTTTCGTAGTACATGGCGAGCCCGTCACTGGCGCTGATGCCCTCCTTGGCGAGTGTGGCGACGCTCTTTTTCATAGCGCCGAGCACTTCGTCGGTGTTTACGCCGGCCTTGTCGAGCTGGCCCATCAGGGCGCTCGCCGTCTCGAAGGAGTAGCCCATCTCCTGAAGCTGCGGGCCGAACTTCTGCATATCTGCCATCAGATCCGTGAAGCCCATGCCCGTGCTCTGGCTGACCTTAAAGATGTAGTCCATAGCGCCGCCCATGTCGTCGGCGTCGATGTTCCACTGTTGGAAGGCTTGGCTCGACTCCTCGATCACGCTGCCGAGGTCGTCCCCGAGCATATCGCTCACTTGGATGGCCTGCTTGGAGATCTCCTGAAGCTGCGGGCCGGTGAGGCCGAGGCGGGTGTTGTAGTCTGCGATCGCCTTGCTGGCGTCCTCCATTGTGGTCGGGACGCTCTTGTAGACGGCGTCGAAGTCATCCAGAAGCCCGTCCAGTGCGTCGCCGGTTGCGCCGGTTCCGATGCGGATAGCATCAGCAGCGTCGTCGAAGGACGCGCCGAGATCCTTCATATACTTTCCGGCCTCGATGACTGCCTTGCCTGTCGCCACAGCGATGCCGCCCACGGCTGCACCAACGGCCAGCGCCTTCACGTTCAGGCCGCTGATTTTCTTCTGAGCCTGTTCGATGGCTTTGCCGAGTGATGGGTCGATGCTGCCGGCCAGATTGACGACCGCCTGCATCGTTTTTCCGTTTGCCATGTGCGTCACCTCCTTCTGATGTGTGGTTTCTTAAAGCTGGCCGCACGAGTCGGCCGGCTCGCTTGGAGCCGCTTGGCCTCCTCGACGGCCTCCCCGTATTCGGTCAGGAAGTCGGTCAGCCTTCGCTCTCCGAGGTCTCGCGTTGATGTGTGGAAGGCTCGGGCGTAGTCTCGGATTGCGCGTCGGAGCTGTCGGGGGTGTAGGGTTCCTCCGACTTCCCGGAAATAAAATCCCGGCCGATCCTCATAATCTTCATAACGTCGTAGCCGCGGACGCGCTCGAGGTCGGAGATGTCGATCTCAGGGTTGACCGCGATGATGGCAGCGAAGCCGAGGTAGAGGTGCAGGCCGTAGTCCAGCTCGGCCGCGCCGGCTGCGTTGCCATTCTTGGAGCCGCTGGCGCTCAGCTTTCTGGCGTCAGCTTCAGCAAACGCCTGTGCGGTGATCTCGCTGATGTCATAGGTCAGCTCGTTGTAGCTCTTGCCGTTGATCTGCACAGGGTTGTCGAGCTTGATGGTGTTCTTCATTGGGTACGTCTCCTTTCGATAAACAGAGGGCGCCGCATAGGCGCGGCGCCCTTCAGGTTACAGCAGGCTGCGGATGTCCTTGGCGTAGTCGACGCCGCCGACGCGCAGGATCGTGTTGAGCTGGTCGATCAGCCAGTATTCAGCGCCGCCGACGTAGAGCTGGTAGCGGCTCACGGCAAACGTGGCCTCGTTCTCGCTGGTGTTGCCGGGATCCACGGAGAGGCCCGGGATGCCCTTAGAAACGCAGCGGAGGAACGCCTTGCAGCCTTCGGTCTTGGTGGAGCCGTCGGCCTGCTTGACGTCCTGAGCCCAGCGGATCTCGATGGTCTTGCTCTCGAGTTTCATCATGTTCCGCAGGCCGAGGTCGATGCCGATCTTGGTGATGGATGCCTCCATAGCCTCGATCTGGCCGAGGATGGGGGCGGTGTAGGTTCCCATAGCCTTGAAGTCAGCGGTCACGGGAGTGACAGCCGGCAGCGCGATGGTCACGTCTTTGGCGACGAGAGTGCCGCCGATGTAGACGGTGTCGGCGAGGATGGGGCCCTTCAGGTCGAGCCACAGGTTTGCCATTACTCGTCACCTCCTTCGTAGTAGACAGAGAAGCCCGCGTCGGTGTAGGCGACGTAGACGCTCGCAGACTTGAGTGGCGGGGTCGGGGTGACGGCGATGTCCCAGCGGAAGTCGCCATTCATCACGTCCGTGGTGCTGTTCTCGCTCTCGAGGAACAGGATCACGGGCTCGCCCAGCAGGGCGCCCATGCTCACATAGCCGTCGAGCTTCTCCTGCTCGCGGTTGATGATGCGATCCTTCAGCGCGCGGGTCATAGGGCTGTCGATCTCAGGGCTCCACTCGCGCTGAAAACTATTGGTGATGTGCATGAGCATACGCATGGAGACGTCAAAGATCGCGCGAGGATCCACGTCTGCACCGTATGTGTAGGCGGCCGTATGGTCGCCCCACAGTACCCACTCGCCTCCCCATGCGACGGCGGTGCTGATGCCGTTCTGCGTCAGCTCCTTGCCGGTCTGCTGGTCGAAGCCGCGGTTGTTGGCGTTGGCCCCGAAATACTGCTTGATGACGGGGATCGCCTTGTTGCCGCAGGTCTCCATCGGGACGCTGTTGTGGCTGAAGTCGGCGCGCATGAGCTCGACCACGGCCAGCGTGCTCAAGTGGAACACGTTGCCGAGGTTGTCCACAGCCTGCGGCCAGTAGACCTTAGAACGCTCGCCGGTGAAGGCGTTGGCCTTCTTCCATTCGATCGCCTTGGTGATCGTGTCGACCGCCTGCGCGGTGCTGTCCACGAGGGGCAGGTCGGCCACGACGAAGGCGTCCCAGTGGCCGTTGATCTTCTTGCAGGTCGTCAGCATGGCGTTATAGACGGCAGGTCTGTGACTCCAGCCGGGGGCCGCGATCAGATTGCAGACCGCGAACTGCTCGGGATAGAGCAGCGCGATCGCGCTCAGGCCGCTGTACTCGCCGGAGGAGGTGACGCCGCCGATGATGTCGCTGTCTGCGATCTCAGAGTCGTCCACCTCGCTGAAGCTGGCCGTCAGGCTGCCGGCGAGCTGCGCGTCGTCCTTCAGGCTGGTGATGATGACCGTGCCCTTGGTGAAGTTATAGTCCACAGCGTAGTCGGTGCCCTCGACGTAGTTGCCGCTGTCATTCTTTGCGATGGTCAGGGTGTCGAGGATGATCTTGTCGCTGGCGAACTCGGCGCGGCCGCCGGTGAAGGTGAGGGTCTTGGTAGTGGCCGTCTCCTTGCGGTGCTTGCCCGCGGAGGGGTCGAGCACATTGATGACGTAGATCGGGCCGATGTTCCCGAGGGTGTTGTTGAAATGCGCGTACACGGCCTCGCACAGGGTAAAGGTGCCCCAGTCGGACGAGTAGCCGATCTTCTTCTGAGCGTCGACCAGACTGGTGATCTTGATCGGCGCGTTGATGATGCCGGCCTCGCCGAAGCCGCGCACGAGGTTGACGGGTGCCGTGCCGATATAGACCGGCGTGGTGCCCGCCTGCACGGCGCTCTGTGCCACGGTCTCGCCGATGTGGCCGTAGGCGCCGTAGAGGTATTCGTTTGCCATCTGCTTATCCTCCTTTGCATGAAATTAGAGCAGCCGAGCGGCTGCCCTTAAAGCAGGTGTTGGTAGCTTTTCGGGTTGCGGGTCAGGGTCTCCTCGACGGAGAACTCAGCCCATGCAAACCAGTACGGGTAGAAGTCGGGGACGGCGTCTTGCTCCGCGACGGGGCCGAAGGTGATGCCCTTCTCCTTGATGACGCGGAGGTCGCCGAGGTACTCGGCGTTTTCAATCAGCCGGAGAGCTGTGTCCACAAAATTCCATGCGTCACGCCAGCCCTCTCCGTTCTTCACGAAGTAGGAGGCCGCCGCCTCGTTGTATTGCTGGATGTAGGTGCCGCTGCCGTCGCCCTTCGGCTTGAAGATGTCGGGCCCGTGGTAGCCGGGATCCCACGCTGAGAAGCAGAGCCGGATCTTGATGTCTCGGGCACTCTGGAGCAGGTCGTCGTCGCCCTGAACGATCTGCACGCAGACCGACGGGATCGGCGCGGCGATGTTCGGGGGCGTCCTGTCCTTCGATGGTACGAAAAGCGAGAACGCGGCCGGGTTTACCAGCTTGTATGGGTAGGAGGCGTCCGTTGCGTTGTCGTCGGGGAGCTTCAGCTTGACCAGAGGGCAGACCTCGGCGGTCAGCCAGTCCCGGACGGTTTCGATGCTGTTGACGATGGACATGGGGCACCTCCTACATGGTGACAGTCTGGCCGAGGGCCACGGTGGCGATCCCCATGTCCTCGCTCCAGTCGTTGACGATGTACTCGCGGCCGTCGACGTTGAGCCCTTCGCCCGCCGGGCGCCGAGCGGGCAGATCCTCGACCGCTGCGTAAAGCAGCAGAGAGGACTCCGCGACGCTCAGCTCTTGCCCCCCTTGGCGTTCCTTCAGGGCGTTGTCGTCCAGCACGGCGGCGATGGCTCTGCCTTCGACGGTGTGCTTCTCACCGAACTCGTCGAGATTGAGAAACGTGCGCCGACGGTCAGCCTCGACCATCGCCTTGAAGCTGAAGGCCATCAGACGGGATCGGCGGCGCCGATCTGAGGGGGCTCCTCGTCGTCGGCACCGTCATCAGGCTGCTCGGCCTTGGCGGCCTCGATGGCAGCGATGACGTCGGCCTTCTTGCGCATAGCAGAGGCGTCCACGCCATAGCGCGCGGCCACTTCCTTCAGCTCGTCGAGCTTCATGTCCTCGTTGTACTCAGGGGCCTCGTCGGCCGCTGTGTTGGTGCTGGCAGGCTCGTCGGCGTCGTCGCCGGGAGCGGGTGCGGGCTGCTCGGCAGTCTCGCCCAACTCGCCGATGTACTTGGCGACGCCTTCCTTCACCAGACGGGCCTCCAGCTCGTCGTCGAACTTCTGAGGGCCGTCTGCTTCAGTGATGGGGATCACCTTGCGGCCGTTATAGTAGCCGAAGGTGCCCTTGATGATCTGGATCATGCTCTGCTCCTTTCTGCTGCGCTCAGTTCGTCAGGACGTCCGCAACGATGAACGGGTTCTTGTTGTTAGGGATCATCAGCGGGCGGCTGGAGATGGTCAGCGTGCGGCTGTTGCCTTCGGCGCTGCTCACATACTTCGGCACGCGGCGTCCGGCGTAGGTGTGGAACTCGCCGTCGCTCTGCTCGACCTGAGAGACGGCGCCGTAGGCGGTGCGGCCAGCGCCGGGAGCGGTGAGGACGCACTTGTCGGGCGGGATGTAGAGCTTGTCGTTGCCCTCGTCGTCGGTGTAGGTCAGGTCGTAGGAAATGACGCTGATGATGCGGCCGAGGACGTTCAGGCGGGCCACGATGGCAGCGCCGTCAGGCAGCAGCTCAGGCTCCACGTTGCCGATCTCGATGCGGCGGTTGTCGAGGAGCTTCTGCACGGCCGCGTCGTTGATGATGGTGTCAGCCACGTCCGGGGAGCAGACCAGATCAGAAGCGCGGAGGCCGCGCTTGGTCAGCATACGGATCATGGCCTCCAGATCCTTCAGGATCTTGCCGCCGGTGGCGTCCCACTTGGCCGTCGGGGTGTAGGTTGCGGGGTTGCTGGCCTCGGAGTAGAAACGGATCTCCATCTCGTCGGCCTTGTCGACGTCGTCGGCGATGTGCTTCATCACGCAGCCATTGGTCAGCATGGTCTCGGCGGCCATCGCTTCTTCGCGGTTGGTGATGAGCTCGCCCAGCTCGTCAGCGTCGCGCAGGATGAGGGTCTGCTGGCGCTGCTCAGGGGTGAGCTGAGAGTAGAGAGCCTCGCCAAAGCCGCGCTTGCGCAGCTCGTCGAGGGTCAGGACGCGACGGGGAGCCACGAAGGGCGGGGTGTAGCGTTCCATATTGTAGCCGGCGCGCAGGACGGTGACGCCGCCCTTGCGAGGGGCCACGAAGGGCGCCAGCTTCTTGCTGCCGTCACGGAACTCGACGAGCACGTCGTCGGTGGCGAAGATGTCGCTCGCGTCGTTGGTGGGGAAGTAGCGGTCACGCAGGAAGGTCGCAGCAGGGGTGAGCTGCTGCACGGCCATGAGCAGCGTGTGGGTGTCGTAGAAGTTAAAAGGCATTTTGTTGTCCTCCTTCTCTTAGTATTCGATGGCGTCGGAGAGCAGGATGCCGGCCTTGCGCAGCTCCTCCTCGTCGGTCGCCTTCAGGGTGTAGCCGCTTGCGACGGCCAGCTTGTTGCGGGCGAAGTGGCCGGTGCGGTAGGCCAGCACGGTCACGTCCGCGGTGGTGCCGACTTCCACGTCCTCGGCGAGGATGCAGTTGGCGGTCAGGGTTTCGTTGGTGGTCGCGGTGGAGCCGAGGACCACCAGCTTGCCGTCGCCGGCGGTGCTGGCAGGCAGGGCCAGCACGGTGCCGCGCTTATAGGTGGCCGCAGCGGTGGTCTCCTTGCGGATGGTCACAGTGAGCACGTCAGCGACGGGCTCGTTGGCAACGATCAGGCCGTCATAGCCGACGTTGCCGAGATTTTCGTCCAGTCTCTTGCTCATTACTTCTTACCTCCGTTCTGAGACTTGGTGGAGTTGTAGAGGCCGACGATGGCGTCCACCTTTGCCTTGTCGTCGTTTTCGCTGCCTTCCTCGCCGCCGTTAGGGGCAGCGCCGACGCCGGCAGCGCCGGACTCGTCGTTGTCAGCCTTGGCGTCCTTCAGGTGCTTGGCACCGAGGGCCGCCTGCTTCTGCATAGCCTTGAGCGCGAGTTGCTCAGCGGTGCAGGGGGTCTCGCCGTACTTGGCGTCCCTGACGAGCTGCGCGTCGCCCACACTTGCGGCGATGCTGTCGATGGCCTCGATGCGGGCGCGCTCCTGCGTTCTGGCAGTTTCGGCCGCCTGCTGCTCGATCTGAGCCACGACGTCGGGGTGCTGTGCTCTCATTTCTTCGAGGGTCATGGTCTTGTTGTCCTCCTTCTTGGGGCCGTCGTTCTTGGCGGCCGCGTGTTTATTTCCAGCCGCAGGGGCGGCGTGGATGCTGTTGTCGATGGGGATCGTCCCCGGGATGTGTCTGAAGCCCTTGACGTCGTGCCGGATGCCGGCGACGAGGAGCACCTTCTTGTCGGCGCTCAGGGTGACGTCGGGGCCTTCGTCTGTGAGCAGGGTGTCGGCAAAGCCGTTGTCAATGGCCTCCTGCCCGACCATCCACGTCTCGCGGGTCATCATGCTGCGGAGCTGGTCGACCTCGAGGCCGGTCTTGGCGTGGTAGATCTCCGCGATGGCCCGCTCGCTCGCGTCGAAGTCCTTCTGGAGCTTCTTCAGGTCTGCGAGGGTGTAGTAGTCGTAGAGCAGCCCGGCGACGCCGTGGATCATCACCATGCTGCCGGGATAGACCTGTACCTCGTCGCCCGCACAGGCGATGACGCTGGCCGCGCTGGCCGCGATGCCTTCCACGACGACGACCTTGTGGCCGGTCAGGCCCTTGATGGCGTTGTGGATGGCGATGCCGGTGTAGAGGTCGCCGCCGCAGCTATTGATCTTGATGGTGATATTGCTCTTGCCCTTGACGGCCGCGAGATCCTCCATGAAGCTCTCGGGCGCGATGTAGAGGCCGGGCTCGGGCTCGCCCGTCCACCAGTCCACAGGCTGACGGCTCACGACGTCGCCGTAGAGGGTGATCTCGCCCTCGTCGTCGCTGATACTGGCGACGTTCCAGAACTTGATCGGCGTGCCCGCAGTCTGAGGCCCGGCGCAGAGCCGGGGAGTGTTATGCGTTCTCATGTTTGTCTCCTTCCTTGATGCTTTTGATGGCCTCGGCGACGATCGCCTCCCGCAGAGCTGCGGAGATCGTGCCGCTGGCCGCTGTGCTCTGGTCGACCTGCCCCTGCGCTGCGCGCAGCTTCTCGTTTTCCCGAGTGAGCTGGTCGACGTTGGCGTCCCACTGACCGCCGTTGAGTCGGATGGTCGCCTGCTCTCTGGTCGTGATGCCTTCGCCGATGGCGAGGATCTCGGCCGTGATCTCCTTCGTCGGGTCGAGCTGTCCCTGAGAGGGGCCGATCCACTCGGCGCCGAGGTATGCGGCGCGGATCGCTGGATCTGCGAAGAAGCCCGGGGCGCTGATGCGGCCGCGGGCGACGGCTTCAGAGAGCCAGATCTCATATACCGGCGTGCAGAAGTCATCGACAAACCACTTGCGCCTCATGCGGAACGCCTTCCACGCCTCCATCAGGGCGGCGCGGCTGGCGCTGTACGAGCTGTTGAAGCTCTTGAGCAGGAGGTCGGCCGGGATCTCGAGCGCGGCGCCAACCTGTTCACAGATGGCGCGCAGGAAGGTGTTGAAGCCACTGGCCGGCCGCTTGGGGTCTGCAAATGTCACGTCCTCGCCGGGCTCCATGATGTTGATCTGGCCGGGGCCCATCTCGTACTCGTTAGGATCTCGGCTCACCTCCGGCAGGCTGCTCCCGACCTCGTTGAACGGGTTGTCGCCGGCGCCTGCCTCGGTCTTGATGAAGGCCGTGAAAAACGACTCGACGACCGCCGCAGTCAGCTCGCTCTCGGTGTAGCGGCGAAGCTGGAGCAGGGGCTCGATGACCTGCGCGAGATAGCTGACGCCGCGGTATTGATCCGGGCGCTCGCTCTCCATGACGTGCAGGATGTTCGGCAGGCCAGTCCGCTCGCCGTATGCCTGAACACGGGCCCACGTTGTCGTCGTGCTGCCGAGCTCGAAGGGGTAGGTGCTGCGGATGTGGTACGCCTCGATCTGGCCGTCGTCGTTCACCTCGACGCCGTCGTAGATGGTGTTGCCGTTGGCCGCCTTGCCGGTGGTCAGCAGCATCGGGGTGATGATGCCGGAGGTCGTTGGCGTGGCGACTCGGTCAGCCTCGATCAGGTGCAGGCGTAGCGAGTAGGGCGTGAGCGGCGTCGGCTCGTACTGCTTCACGACGGCGAACACGTCGCCGCTGACCAGCCACGAGGAGAGTGCGAGCTGCTGCATGGCTGCGAAGTTGTTGACGCCGGTGGCGTCGCACGCCCTTTTGTTCTCAGACCAGAGAGCGAACTCACGCTCGGCCTGAGCCTGCCATGCGTCGGCGGCCTCCTGCGTCATGCCGAGCGCCTCGCGGTCGATCCGACTCTTGAGCTGGAGGCCGATGCCGACGACGTTGGTGCGGTTGGTGCGGATGGCAGAGGTGGCGATCGGGGCCGCCATGTAAAGCATCCGGGCACGCTGCCGCAGGGTGTAGTTGTTGGCGTCGATGTCCTCCTTCGGGCTGCCGCTCATAGCTCTGAAGCCCTTGGTCGCCTTCTTGTGCCAGCTCGCGCCGGCGTCGCCGTAGCCCTTATTCACAGGGCGCGGCTGCTGCCGCCTGTTCTGTGGGCGGCTTCTGCTTTTTCTTTTGCTGATGGTGCTCACCTCCTTCATGGTGAAGATGGCCGGGTCGGGAGAAAAGGAGCGAAAACTCCCGGCGTCGGCCTATGAAAAAAGCCCCTTTCGGGGCTTCTTTCACCAGTCTCGGGGCACTACTCCCACAGCTTTTCGCGGCTTCTCGCCGTTCAGTGCGGCCTCGAGGGCTTCGATGTCTGCCTCGAGCTGTTTGATGGCGGCCCGGATGGATCCGAGGTCGGTGTTGTAGCGGGCCAGATTGCGCGAGCCGATGCCGTAGCTCTGGACGCCTCCGTCCAGCATCTCGGCCTCTCGCTTCAGGTAGAGCTCCAGCCGGTTCCTCTTGATGGAGAGCTGGTACTCGATTTGTTCGCGGGTCTTTCTCATTGTGGTCTGTCCTCCTTACCAGTCGTCGAAGGCGTCGGCCCGGTTGTGCCGTTGCCGCTGCCGTCGCTGCTGCGGGGCCTTCGGTTTTTCCTCCAGCCCTTGCAGGCGGCGCTCGATGGCGTCCATGTCGGGGTTGATGATCTTGAGGCCCGCGTTGGCGTAGTCGCGGCAGTCGAGGGCCTCGTTGCGGTTGTGCCCGGGCAGTTTCTCCCACGCCCAGCGGTCGCCGCGGCGCGTGTGCGTGAGCACCAGCTTCTCGGAGAGGAGCCCGTTGAAGAAATTGAGGTCATAACCGGCGTCGGGGTGCCGGTTGAAATGGCAGTATTTTGGCCCGGGCTCCTGCACCTTCAGATTAGCCATGATCGTCGCCTTGCCGGCGTCGACGCCGATGGTGTAGAGCCAGCAGGTGATCCGCTTGTTGTCGCGGATCGGCACCTTGCTCGGGGGCGAGACGAAGGGGATGCCGTCGCCGCCCTTGCCCTTGATGGCAAAGACGCGCTTGCCGACGCGGGCCCGGCACGCCTCATAGACCTCTTGGGTGAAGTGGCCGCCGGAGTCGACGCAGGTGATGGAGATCTTCAGGCCGCGGCCGTTTTTGAACTTGTAGACGTGGTCGACCACGTCATCGAGCCGCTGCCAGACCTCCGGGGTGTCTGGCCGGCCCATGATGTAGCCCTTGACGACGCCCCACGTCTCGCCGTACTTCCCGTGACCGACTACCTCGTATTCGAGGCGGTTGTCCTGAGTGTCGACGCCGCAGGTCAGCACGAGCACGCCGTCAGGCAGCTCCACAGGGGTGCCGTCCGAGCGGGTGCCGTAGTCCTCACGGCGGGCAAGCATGGTGTCCTCGTCCTCGAGGTCGCCTCGATCTTCCCACAGTTGGCCGAGCAGGGTGTTGTAGACGACCTTGAGGCGCTGCGGGTCATCCTTGGCGTCGAGGAACTTGAGGACGATCTTCTCCCACGGAGTCCACGGGCTCGAGAAGGCATTGAGCCAAAAAGAACGGACGCCCTTCTTGTAGGCGTCCGGGTTGTCGGCGATCCACTTGGCAGGCTGCTTTCGCATGGTGTCCTCGGGGATCAAGCAGCCGCACGCCGGGCAGCTCCACGAGACGCCGCTCTTGAGGCTCCACGACTTTTTCCCGCGGATCCTCTTGACCTCCGGGTCGAAGTGGATATTGTCGAACACGATCTCGCTGTACTCCCCGCACTCGGGGCAGCGGTGGCACCAGCGTTCCTGCGTGCCTTGGTAAAAACTCGTTTCGATGTTGCTGTTGCCCTTGATGGTCGGGGTGGAGACCTCGACCGCCTTGGCGTTGTAGAATGTGGCCTGACGTGCTTCGGCCAGCGCCCACGGGTCGCCCTCGGTGCCGGCGCTGGTCGCCCAGCGGTCGCGCTCGTCGCCGATGATATAGCGGGCAGGCGTGGAGGCCAGAGCCGAGGCACTGTTGGAGCCGGTCATGGTGAGCATCCCGCCCGGGAACGACTTCTGGAGGATTGTGTTGCCGCTGTCCTTGGCCTTGACGTCGTGCACCTTCGCCTTCAGGGGTTTGCTGTCGCGGATCATAGGGGCCACGCGGAGGCGGCTGAACTTCCGGGCGTCGTCGATGGTCGGGTGGACGTAGAGGATGCTGCCGGGGTCTTGGTCGATGATGTAGCCGATGATGTTGAGCTCGAGCTCAGACTTGCCGACCTGAGAGGCGGCCACCATGACTATTTTGTGCACCTTCGGATCCGTAAAGGCCCGCATGGGCTCCTCGAGGTACGGGGTGCGCTTGGTACGCCACGGGCCGGCCTCGGCTGAGCTTTCCGGGGAGAGGCGGCGGTGCTTGTCGGCCCACTCGTCCACGGTCAGGCTCTCAGGCGGGGCGAAGCGTTTGACCGCTCCGGCGATGGCGGTATTGAGCTTCGCGGCGGCTTTTTTAGTCGTCCGCGTCATCGGCGAGCTGCTCGCTCCAGCCTTCCCGATCCCTTACTCGCCGGGCGTACACCTCGGGATCGTATTTATAACCGGCCAGCTCCGTCAGGATCTTGTAGACCTCTGTGCGGATGATCTCGGACGCCTCGGCCGGTGTTGCTGCGCCGGTGACGTCGACGGCCAGACGGCCCGGCAGGGCCACGAGCATCGACCTGATATTGTAGACGAGGTCGGTCATCACAGCCTCGACGTCCTCGCTGCGGTGCATGGTGCCCTCGAGCTCACTGAGCTGGAGGGCGGCGATGTCTGCCTTGCTGCGCTTGAGGTCAGCCTCAGCCTCCAGACGTCGGCCCTCGATCTCGCTGTCCTTCTTCGACGGCTCCCGGCCGTTGGCCTTGGCCGTCAGGTATCGGATGTACCTCTGGATCGTCGGCAGCAGGTCATAGCGGTTGGCGTTGCCTTCCTTGACCGCGGCGATGACGCCATCCTTGGTGAGCTGCTGCACTCGGCGGGGCGTCATGTCGAACAGGGCCGCGATGGTCTTGCTGTCGACGAGCTTGTTGTTGGTTGGGTTCGGCATGGCGTTCCCTCCTTTCTGCCGCTCGGGCGAAACGAAACGGCCCGAAAAAAATTTTTCCCGGCTGCGCGTTTTTTGGGCTCGCCAGCACCGCAGGCCAGAGGGGCCCGTCACAGTACCTTGCGGCGCTGCGTGCGGCTGTGGAGGCGTCTGCGCGGCGCTGTGGCGCGCTCTGTGCGCGTCTGGCGGTGTGGGCCGGGCCCGGTGTCGGGTGCGGCTGTGGACGCGCTGTGCGGCGTTCTGGTGGGCTCTGGCTTAGAGGCCGAGGGCTCGCTTCATGTGGTGCTCGAGGCGCTTGCTGGTCTCGGTGTTGAG
>OMFF01000501.1_pt1 | contig 14031 bp, 9 predicted proteins | sample 1645581 | NCBI WGS metagenome assembly OMFF01 (sample SAMEA103958140, study PRJEB25191) | human gut metagenome | biome: human-associated habitat [ENVO:00009003]; feature: intestine environment [ENVO:2100002]; material: feces | place: Germany | collected 2013/2015
AATGGTTGATCTTAATTTTATTAATAATGAAAACACGCAGGGATTTTTTAAAGAGGACCGCTTTGTTCGGTGCGTCTGCATTCATGGCCCCTTCATTGTTGGGGCGAGAGGGTGATGGGGATTGCTTCTTTTCTCAAGAGTCTGCCTCTTCCATGCTAGTTCCCATGGGCGATGCACTTAAAATTACCGGCACGTTCTTGGATGAGATATCCCATGATATTCCCCATCAGAATTGGGGGGAAAGGGAATGGGATCAGGATTTCCGGTATATGCAGAGTATTGGAATTGACACGGTCATAATGATCCGGTCGGGTTATCGCAAATTCATTACTTATCCTTCGGCGCATTTGCTGGGCAAAGGGTGTTATATGCCTTCCGTCGATTTGTTGGACATGTTCCTTCGGCTGGCGGGGAAATATCACATGAAGTTCTATTTTGGTTTATATGATTCGGGCAAGTACTGGGATACCGGTGACCTTTCGTGGGAGGTTGAGGATAACAAGTATGTGATTGATGAGGTGTGGAGCAGGTACGGTGAGAAGTACAAGAGTTTCGGCGGATGGTATATCAGTTGTGAGATAAGCCGTAAGACGAAGGGTGCCATTGATGCCTTTCATGCGATGGGCAAACAATGCAAGGATGTCTCCGGCGGTTTGCCGACTTTTATTTCTCCGTGGATTGACGGGAAAAAGGCCGTGATGGGTACAGATAAGTTGACAAAGGAGAATGCGGTTTCTGTTCAGGAGCATGAAAGGGAGTGGAATGAAATTTTCGATGGCATTCATGATGTGGTTGACGCCTGTGCTTTTCAGGACGGACATATCGATTACGATGAACTGGATGCTTTCTTTACGGTGAACAAAAAGCTGGCTGATAAGTATGGCATGAAATGTTGGACAAACGCTGAAACCTTTGATCGTGACATGCCCATCGACTTTTTGCCTATTAAGTTTGACAAGTTACGGATGAAGCTGGAGGCTGCCAAGCGAGCCGGTTATGACAAGGCCATCACTTTTGAGTTTTCTCATTTTATGAGTCCCCAATCAGCATATTTGCAGGCAGGACACTTGTATAATAGGTATAAGGAATATTTCAATATTAAGTGATTATGAATTTTATGCTCAGATTGTTTTGCAGTTGTTGTCTGTTCTTGGTTGTCTCAATCATGCAGGCTGCAATTTATCCAGATCCCGTTGAAGGCGTGGTGACCTGTAAAGGCAAAGGGCTTGCTGGTGTTGTGGTGACAGATGGTTTTGACGTGGTGCTGACTGATGCTCAGGGCCGTTATGAGTTGCCGCGCAACCGGGATGCTCGGTTTGTATATCTTTCCACGCCTGCAGGTTATCTGCCGCAAGAGGGTGGTGGGCATATCGCTTTCTTTTTCCCGCTTAAGAAAGGCCGTTTAAAGTATGATTTTGAATTGAAGAGGAATCTGAAAGATGATATGAAGCATGTGTTTATGGTACAGACTGATGTGCAAGTCAGCTGTCAGGAGCATTTAGACAGTTATCGTTCTTATGTAGGTAAGGCACGAGCCTTTATGGAAAAGTATGCCAAGGAGCGTGATGCCTTCGTGTTGGATTGTGGTGACATTGTGGGTAATACTCCTGGTTTATACCCAGATTACATTCAAGTGTCTGGCGGTCTGGGATTGCCTGTTTACCGTATCATAGGAAATCATGATATGGAAATGGGTGTACGTTCTTTTGAACATTCATACAAGACCTATGAGGACTATTTTGGTCCCATTTATTATTCTTTCAATCGTGGAAAGGCACATTATATTATACTAGACAATTGTTTTTATATCAATAGGGATTATCGTTATATAGGTTACATTGATGAACGTACACTGCAATGGATAGAGAAAGATTTGGCTTTGGTGCCGAAAGATCATCTGGTATTTGTAATGATGCATATTCCTTCCAGCACTACCAAGGACATCAAGTTCAATGCCTTGCTACCCGACGAGACAAGCAATGCCAATAGTCTGTATGATTTGCTGAAAGACCATGAGGCACACCTCATTACCGGACATACCCATGTGAACGGTAACGTGGTGTTCAACGACCGGTTAATGGAACACAATACAGCTGCTGTATGTGCAGGTTTTTGGAAATCCATGCTTTGTTCTGACGGTACCCCCCAAGGCTTTGGACTTTATGAGGTAGATGGTAATCAGGTGAAGTGGCACTACAAAGCGGTAGATTATCCGCTGGAATACCAGTTTCAGGCTTATGCTCCGGGTAGTTCGAAAGAGTTTCCCGAAGAAGTGCTGGCCAATGTCTGGAATTGGGATGAGCAGTGGAAGGTAGAGTGGTTCGAGAATGGTACTTGTATGGGTGAGATGACCCGTTGTAAAGGTTTGGATCCGGCTGCTGTAGAAGCTTTTTCCGATCGTGAAAAGATGGGTGCACTCTGGGTGAATGCTTTTCCTACCAATCATTTGTTTAAGGCTGTTCCTAAAGATAAAAAGGCTCGCATAGAAGTACTGGTGACCGATCGCTTCGGTACTGTTTATAAGCAACTTGTAAAAGAATAATTTGAATTTAATCGATAAATTTTATACTATGAAATCTTCGGTCAATATTGGTTATGTAGTTTTCTTGTCTGTTGTGGCTGCTTTGGGAGGATTTCTTTTCGGATATGATACAGCAGTCATTTCCGGTACCATTGCCAAGGTAACCGCTCAGTTTAATTTAGATACCATGTCGCAAGGGTGGTATGTGGGCTGTGCGTTGATAGGTTCCATTGTAGGAGTGCTCTTTGCTGGTATTTTAAGTGACAAGCTTGGTCGTAAACGTACCATGATTCTGTCGGCCATACTCTTTTCCATGTCTGCTATCGGTTGTGCGGTATGTGCAGATTTCAATCAGTTGGTGGTTTACCGTATTGTCGGAGGTGTAGGTATCGGTGTGGTTTCCATTGTATCCCCTCTTTATATATCCGAGGTGTCGGTAGCTCAGTATCGTGGACGCTTGGTATCACTTTATCAATTAGCGGTTACCATTGGCTTTTTAGGAGCTTATCTAATGAATTATCAGTTGCTTATGTATGCTGAGACCCATGCAGGAGCTGCCGATAGCTGGTTTAACTGGATTTTTGTGAATGAAGTATGGAGAGGAATGTTGGGAATGGAGACTTTGCCTGCTTTGCTGTTCTTTGCCATTGTCTTTTTTATTCCGGAAAGTCCGCGTTGGCTGATTGTCCGCAATCGTGAAGAACGTGCGGTCAATATTTTGGAGCACATTTACAGCTCTTCCAAAGAAGCGTTGGTGCAATTGAACGAAACGAAGTCTGTTCTTACTTCCGAAACCCAATCAGAGTGGTCCTTGCTTTTGTCGCCGGGTATTATGAAAGCCGTTATTATTGGTGTATGTATAGCCATCCTCGGACAGTTTATGGGAGTGAATGCAGTCTTGTATTATGGTCCTTCCATCTTTGAAGGGGCTGGCCTTTCCGGTGGCGATTCCTTGTTCTATCAGGTGTTGGTGGGGCTAGTCAATACCCTGACTACTGTACTGGCTCTTGCCATTATTGATAAAGTGGGTCGTAAGAAATTGGTGTATTACGGTGTTTCAGGCATGATTCTTTCATTGGTATTGATAGGCTTTTATTTTATTGCCGGAGAATCATGGGGCATTTCAAGCCTATTCCTGCTAGTTTTCTTTTTGTTCTATGTGTTTTGCTGTGCGGTTTCCATTTGCGCAGTCGTGTTTGTATTGCTTTCCGAAATGTATCCAATCCGGGTGCGTGGACTGGCCATGTCCATTGCCGGTTTTGCATTGTGGATAGGTACATACTTGATTGGGCAGCTTACCCCCTGGATGCTCCAAAATCTTACCCCCGCCGGAACATTCTTCCTGTTTGCTGCCATGTGTATTCCCTACATGCTGATAGTTTGGAAACTGGTGCCGGAGACCACCGGAAAATCATTGGAAGAGATTGAACGTTATTGGATGAAAACAAAAAATTGACCTTAATAATAGATATGATGAAAATTAGAAAAATTTTATTGAGTGGTTGTTTGGTGGCAACTTTATGCTCATGTGGTGGTTCTCAAAACGAGAATTTGAATCTTACTCTATCAAAAGATGCTCTGTTTGATAAAGTAAAAGGTGCTTGGGCCGGTCAGGTTATCGGCTGTACGTATGGAGGTCCTACAGAGTTCCGCTATCTGTCTACTATGATTCCGGATTCGATAGTGATGCCTTGGGGACCGGGTGAAATTAAAAAATGGTACGATGGTGGTGGCGGCCTTTATGACGATGTATATGTCGACCTGACTTTTGTGGAGACTTTTGAAAGATGCGGTTTGGATGCTCCGGCCGATTCTTTTGCCACAGCCTTTTTGGCTAAAGAATACCCTTTGTGTCATGCCAATCAGATGGCCCGTTACAATCTTCTTCATGGCTTGACTCCTCCTGCCAGCGGGCATTGGAAAAATAATCCCCATGCCAATTGTCTGGATTTTCAGATTGAAGCGGATTTTGCAGGTATCATGGCTCCAGGTATGGTAAATAGTGCTACTGAAATTTGCGATCGTGTAGGACACATCATGGCGTATGGCGATGGCTGGTATGGTGGTGTATATGTAGCAGCCATGTACTCTTTGGCTTATGTGAGCGATGATGTTGAGTATGTTGTGACAGAAGCGTTGAAGTCTATCCCTCAAGAGACTACTTTCTATGAGTGTATGACTGATGTTATCAACTGGTATAAGCAATATCCAAAGGATTGGAAGAAATGTTGGGAAGAAATAGAGAAGAAATGGGGAAGTAGCGATATTGATTGTCCCAGTTGTGTAGAAGTTCCTGCTAATATTGGAACTTGTGTAAATGGTGCGTATATCATTTTAGGATTGCTTTATGGACAAGGTGATTTTGAGAAGACGATTGATATTTCTACACGTGCCGGCCAAGATTCTGATTGTAATCCGGCTTCTTCCGGGGGAATTTTGGGAACAATGATTGGGTATAATCGCATTCCCGAGAAATTCAGAAAAGAGTTGACTGTGGTCGCGGATACTCCTTTTAATAATGCGGTGAGTTTTAATAAAGGTTGTGAATTGAGTTTTGAGCACGCTTTACAAATGATAGAAAAAAACGGTGGAAAAGTTGGAGGTGATGAAGTGATTATCCACTTCCAAGAGCCGGAATCAGTGCAACTGGAAATTAGTTTCGAAGGTTTGAAGCTTGATAAGAAAGTGGCAGTGGAGAATTGGATTGCTGATTTCCCAACTTTCGAATTTGAAGGTGTAGGAGCTGTAATTGAAGGTGAATTGAAAGGTGAGAATGTGCCCGAAGATTATGTTGCTGAGTTGGAGGTTTATTTCAATGATAGATTGATTGAAGTATGCAAGCTTCCGTTGAAGTATAATCACCGTAAGCATGAGCTGTTCTTTAATTATGTACAGCCTTATAGTAAATATGCAGTGACTTGTAAATGGGTAAACCCCGTTGAAGGAGCTGATATTTGGGTGAGAAATATAATTTCTTATACAACAGATAAATAATGTGAATGTAAAGGGCTGGTTTAGATGCATGCTGGATAAATAACGTTTCCAGCCCTGCTTTTTAAAAAAGAAAGAAGATGATGGATCTTAAGAAATTGGCGAATCAGTATAAGGACGAACTTATGAATAATGTTCTTCCTTTTTGGTTGGATCATTCCCAAGACACCGAATACGGTGGCTATTTTACTTGTCTGGATCGGGAGGGGAATATTTTCGACACGGATAAATTTATCTGGCTGCAAGGTCGGGAAGTATGGATGTTCTCCATGCTTTACAATAGGGTGGAGAAGCGTCAGGAGTGGCTTGATTGTGCCATTCAGGGTGGTGAGTTCTTGAAGAAATACGGGCACGATGGAAATTACAACTGGTATTTTTCATTGGATCGTGCAGGACATCCGTTGGTAGAGCCTTATAATATCTTTTCATACACTTTTGCAACGATGGCATTCGGGCAACTGAGTTTGGCCACCGAAAACCAAGAGTATGCGGATATAGCTAAAAAGACTTTTGACATTGTTTTGTCGAAAGTCGATAATCCGAAAGGAAAATGGAATAAGCTTCATCTGGGAACAAGAAACCTTAAAGGTTTTGCTTTGCCTATGATTCTATGTAACCTGGCATTAGAAATAGAGCATTTGCTTGACGAGGATTTTTTGGTAGAAACAATGGATACGTGCATTCACGAGGTGATGGAGGTGTTCTTGCGTCCGGAACTTGGAGGAATTATTGTTGAGAGCCTGAATGGCGACAATAGTTTGGTAGACTGTTTTGAAGGACGTCAGGTTACTCCGGGGCATGCCATTGAAGCCATGTGGTTTATCATGGATTTGGGTAAGCGGTTGAAACGCCCGGAATTGATAATGAAGGCTAAGAACACGGCTTTGAAGATGTTGGAATATGGTTGGGATAATGAATTTGGCGGTATCTATTATTTTATGGATCGCAAGGGATTCCCTCCCCAGCAATTGGAGTGGGATCAGAAACTCTGGTGGGTGCATATAGAGACGCTGATTTCATTGCTTAAAGGCTATCGGTTGACCGGAGACGAAAAATGTTTGGAGTGGTTTGAAAAAGTACATGGTTATGTATGGACGCATTTCAAGGATCAAGAATATCCGGAATGGTTTGGCTATTTGAATCGTAGAGGTGAAGTTCTGTTGCCTTTGAAGGGTGGCAAGTGGAAAGGTTGTTTCCATGTTCCCAGAGGGCTCTATCAATGCTGGAAGACCTTGGAAGAGATTGTTCTGGATAAACAATATTAAAAACTAATTCAATTGTTCGATTTTAAATTCTAGTTAAAATGAAAAACAAGTATTTTTGTTGGCTGTTCTTGTTGTTCACTTTGGTAAGTTTAGGTGCAAGTGCCCAAGTGAAGGTAGAGGGTAGTGTGTTCGACGAGATGGATAATCCGTTGATAGGTGTATCTGTTTTTACAGAGAATCGCAAGACTGGTGCAGTGACAGATGTGGATGGTCATTTTACGATTACTGTGCCCAATACTAAAGTGTCATTAACCTTTTCTTATGTAGGATATACTACTCAAAAGATTGCTCTGAAAGATAGAAAGCTTTTGAAAGTGGTTTTGAAAGAGGATTCCGAATTGTTGGATGAAGTGGTGGTAGTAGGCTATGGCACACAGAAAAAAATCAGTGTAACAGGTTCTATTGCTCAAGTGGGTAACAAAGAGTTGAAGAAGGCTCCAAGCGGGACACTTTCTAATATGTTAGCTGGACGTATTCCGGGGTTGATTGCTAAACAAAGCAGTGGACAGCCTGGGCAGGATGGTTCAAATCTTTATATTCGTGGTACAGGTGCTGGTGACGGTAACGCTTTGGTAGTAGTGGATGGTGTGATACAAGATTATTTTCCCTCTTTTTCTCCAGATGAAGTAGAATCAGTTACTATTTTGAAGGATGCCACAGCTGCTGCCGTGTATGGCGTACGTGCTGCTGCCGGTGTAATTTTGGTAACGACAAAACGTGGTACTGTACAAAAACCGACTGTAACGTTGAATTCTTCCGTTACGTTGAGCCAGAATACTAATTTTCCGAAATTTTTGAATGGTCCGGATTATGCCTATTGGTATAATAAAGCTCAGTTGATGGATGGTGTAGCTGAGGAGAATTTACGTTTTTCTCCCGAAGATATTGAACGTATAAATAATCCTGGAGAGGATGAAGAGATCTATGGTAATACAGACTGGTTTGATTTGCTTTTTAAAAATGTAGCTCCTACATATACGAATACGGTTTCTGTTTCTGGTGGTAATGAGCGTATCAAGTTCTTTGCTTCTTTGGGAGCTTATAATCAGGAAGGTATTGTCGAAAACACATCTTATGATAAGTATAATTTCCGTTCAAACTTGGATGCTAAGGTAACTAATAATATTGATTTTTCTTTGAATTTATCTGGGTTTGTAGATGACCAGCGTTCACCGGGTGCTTCTGTTGGTCCGAATGCTTATGCGGGAGTATTCCAACAAGCGATGTTGTCTTATCCTTATTTGAGGCCTTATACCAAAGACGGTATGCCTATAGCAAGTCAAAATACAGCAGGTAATGGTAATAATAACCCTTTAGGTGCCAGAGACTTGTCTGGATATCAATCAAGTAAGACTACTAAGTTTCAAGGTGATATTTCTTTATGTTATAAGTTGCCTATCAAGGGGCTTTCAGCAAAATTGGATGCTGCTTTTTTGAAGAGTCATTCAATGAGGAAAGCTGCAATGACACCGTATAATGTTTATTCTTGGAATCAAACGACACATCAGGGTAATGTTGAAAAAGGGCGTATCTGTTCAATGGCATCTGTCTCACACTGGTACGGTTCCCAGCAGCGTTATACGATAAGACCTACCATTGAATATGCTAATAAATTTGGTAAGCACGATGTCTCAGGTTTGTTCTTGTATGAATATGCCAGAGAAGATTATGAAGGAATATCTGCTGGACGGGAGGATTTTCCGATTACAGATATAATGGATATGAGTTACGGTTTGAAAGTCAGCGAAAATTTAGTCAAGGGCAGTCATAGTAATGACAAACGTGCAGGCTATGTTATGCGTTTTAATTATGCTTATGATGAAAATATCTGCTTGAGTTTACAGGACGTGTGGATGCTTCTACTGCACTTCCGGCTCATAACCGTTGGGGCTTTTTCCCTGCCGTTTCTGTCGGTTGGCGAATTTCTCAAGAAGATTTCTTTAAAGAAGCCGTTCCTTTTATGGATAATTTAAAGATTCGTGCTTCTATAGGACGTTTAGGTAGTGATCGTGCTATTGAGAGCACTATGACTTATTTTTCTACAGCAACCTTATCTGCTGACCCCGTAGTCGTATTTGGTACTAATGCTTTGAAAGATATAGGTATGAGTGGGCCTATTTGTCCGGATTTGAAATGGCAATTGACTGATACCTATAATATTGGTGTTGAGTCTAATATGTGGAATGGCCTATTGGGGCTTGAATTGGATGTATTCTACATGAAGACCACTCGTTCTCTGGAAGGTCAGTCTGGGAAATTTCCACCTTCTTTAGGCAGTTACTTCCCGGGATATATTAACTATGGTTCACATGACAATCGTGGTTTTGAATTGGTATTGACGCACCATAATAAAATTCGAGATTTTAATTATCATGTACGAGGCAACTTGTCATGGGCTCGTAACAAAATCTTGAAAGTTACAGAAGATGCTAATGTGCCGATTTATAAACGTGCTACAGGGCAAAGTATGGGACGCTATTTGGGATTCGTTGCAGAAGGATTATTTCAATCGGAAGAAGAAATAGCTCACAGCGCTTTGTTTGAAGGGTCTACAAATACAAAACCAGGTGATATTAAATTGAAAGACATTAACGGTGATGGAAAGATTACTTGGGATCAAGATATGGTACCCATTGGTCGTAGTAGTATTCCGGAAATGGTATTTGGATTAAATTTAGGAGCTGAATGGAAGGGATTTGATTTCAGTATGTTCTGGCAGGGAGCTGCTATGTTCGATGTGAATTTATGCGGTATTTATGATAGTGGAATTCGTGACGATACGTTCTATACCCGTCCGTTTTATGCTGATGGAAATACCCCTTATTATTTGGTGGAAGGCTCTTGGCGTCCTGATAATCCCAATGCAAAATTTCCTCGTTTAGGGATTGAGGCTCGCGATAATGGTGGAAAATTCTCTTCTTGGTGGGTAAAAGATGGTACATATTTACGTTTGAAATCAGTTCAGTTAGGTTATACACTTCCTAAGAAATTGACGGAAAAGGCTGGATTTAGAACTATTCGTGCTTATGTGAGTGGTGGTAATTTGCTGACTATTTGTGGACTGGATTATATGGATCCGGAAATGCCTGGAGTAAATCAAGGATATTATCCTCAGCAGCGTACTTATGAATTTGGTTTAAACATTACTTTCTAAAAATTTAATCAGATGAAATCTATAAAGAAAATATTAACGGTATTCACTTCTACTTGTTTCATATTGGGTAGTTGTGATATTGATCCAACATTAACATCTTCATATCCTTCTGATATTATTTGGTCGAATGAATCTAACTTGATTACTTATATCAATGGTTATTATTCATTGGTGGGTGGTTATTATGGACTTGGAGGTGAAGCTTGTACTGATATGTTGAAGCAGAATAATCCTGTATCTGATTATAATCAATTCGTTTTTGGTTCGATGCCTATAACAACTACTAGTAATATGTTTGATACTTGGGGGGGGAGCCACTCCTCACAATTGTCTTTGACTCGTTTTTTGGAAAATCTAGAAAAGAATCGAACTAATTTTTCAGACTCGATTGCTACACTTGCTGAAGCACAAGTCCGCTTTTTCCGTGGTGTAACTTGTTTTAATTTAGCTAAATGCTATGGTGGGCAATATATAATCTATAGACAACTTCCTGTGTTAGGTGAGAAAAATCATCCGCTTTGTTCTTCTCAAGAAGGTTGGGATTTTATTTATGAGGATTTGAAGTTTGCCGCCGAACATTTGCCTACAAAAGATAAAGTGGAATTGGGATGCTTGAGCAGTGGTGCTGCTTATGGTATGTTGGCTCGTGCTATGTTATATGCTGAACGTTGGAAAGAAGCTTCTGATGCAGCAGCTCAGGTAATGAACCAAGATTATGAGCTATATGAAGATTACGGTAAACTGTTTACCAATTCGCGTTTGGTGCCGGTTGAAAATAAAGAAAGTGTCATAGAATTCGGATATCTGAAGGATAAGTTCACTTATTCTTTTGATTATTTCTATTGTCCGCCAAGTGATGGTGGTTATGCTGAGATTTCTCCTACAGAAGATTTGGTTTCTTCTTATCAAATGGCTGATGGTAGTGAATTTGATTGGGATAATCCTGAGATGGCTGCTAATCCTTATGAAGGGCGTGAGCCGCGTTTTTATGCAACAATCTTGTATAACGGTTGTCAATGGAAAGGGGAAACTTTATATACTTATGAGGGTAGTAAGGATGGTTTTGGCTTGGGAGGAGGTACTACCAGTACAGGCTACTACATGCGTAAGTTGATGAAAGAAGCCATTCAACCCAAAGGCACGAGTTTTACTGGTCAGGGAGATTTGACTTATTATTATATGCGTTATGCTGAAGTGCTGTTAATTTATGCAGAGGCCATGGCGATGCAGGATAAGTTGCCGGAGGCTTTAGATGCTTTAAATCAGGTCAGGAGAAGAGCTGGTTTTACTAAGGATTTAACGGCTGCTACCCAAACAGAATTCATGAAATTACTTCGCCATGAGAGAAAGATTGAACTGGCTTTTGAAGGCCATCGTTTTTGGGATCTTCGCCGTTGGGGGTTGGCATCTACTGTACTGAACGGTACAAGTATGCATGGAGTGAAGCCGATTAAGGTCGGTGATAATGAATTTACATACGAAGTTGTAGATATTGATGGCGGCAAGACCCGTGTTTGGGAAGAACGTTATGCCAGATTCCCTATACCCCTTGGTGAAATAGAACAGAATGAAGCAGTTCAACAGTTTGATGAATGGAAGTAAAAAATCAATTTATTTGCTGAATGTATTAACTTGAAAATAAAAATTAACCATGAAAATATTAAGTAAATTATCAGTAATCGCTTGTTTGTGTTGGGCTACATTGGCATCGTGTGAGTCTCCTGATTATGAAACAGGCCGTACTGCTCAAGTGAACGGACTGATGAGTGTTACCATACAGATTCCGGGAAATCCATCGAAATTTGCAGCCACCAAGACTGGACCTTATGAAGAAAATGAAGAGATTATTGTTAAGGTACCTACGACAGATGAAACCCCGTTGGATCTAACACGTCTTATCTGCATGGTGAATGTAGAACACAATTGTTATGTTACTCCTGCGGTTGGTGGTGAGATGGATTTTACAAATCCTTATCCTATAACGGTAGTGGATGCATTGGGAAATAAGCATCATAACACGATTCGTGTAGTGCCTACTCCTCCGAAGACTAAATATGCTAAATTATGGGAGAAAAATGCCGCTTTACTGAATATGTCATCTAATACTACCGGTTTGGCTTTCTATCAGAACTACTTGGCTATTCAAGAGTACAATGCTCCTATTAAATTGTATGATAGAAATAGCGGTGAGTTTGTGAAGGAAATCCCTGCAGCAAGTACCTTTATGATGAGAGCTCGTACAGATGATGCCGGTCATTTGATTACAAACCGTGAAAATGTTTATGGTGCAGGATTTATGGTCTATTACTATTCAGAGGAGACTCAAGAACATATTAATCTATTGAATTGGACAGCTGATGCAGGATGTCCCGATGATTTGGGTTATAACATGAGTGTGAAGGGGGATGTAACTAAAGGAGTAGCTTATATTTATGGTATGTGTCCTCATAATATGGAAATTTATTATTGGAAATTGGAGGATGGTCAATTGGTAACTCCTGATGCAAAACCGAATGTACTTCGTTATGGCCCTGCTGGTGGCGATTGGACCAGCGCTCCAATGATACAACGTGCAACTCTTGAAGATGATTCTAAGCATTATATTGCTTATAATCGCTATTCTGGCGCTACCGGCGATGACGCTGCTTATAAAGCTAAATTTAGTATGTTTACTCCGGCTTATGAAATTACGTCTTTGAATCAAGACAATCACGAGTATCGCATCTTAGGATTTAATGTGTTCAATATTGAAAACGAGACTTATTTAGCGTTGAACGACCAGCAAGCGGACACTTGGTCTGGTGGCGTTTCTACATTGAGTGTTTATGATATTACCGACCCGTCTAAGATGGAATTGGGACCTGATGATGCAGGTTATGATAAGTTCTGTTTATTCAGGGGTGAATGGTCTCCTTATGCTACAAGTTATAACTCTTGGGGTGATTTGACTACTGCCATTGTGCCTACAGATACTGGATATGATATTTATATTGCAACTTGTGTGATTGGTGGTGATACATCCCAAACAACAATACGCATGTATAAGATGACTTGGTATCGCCAATAAGAAGTAACATGTAGCTGGTGATTGATAGGCGGGAATTCGTCTTAAGAGTGATAATCCCGCCTATTTTTGTTTTTTGGGTTTTTATTAATTAGTTTATCGGACTTAGATTATGACATGTAAGAAAGTACTTTTTTCCCTTATGGCTTTATTGAATATTTTTACAGTATGGGGACAAAAAGAGACATTGAAATTCAATCAGAATAGAACATTTAAAATAGTACAGTTTACGGATGTCCATTATAAATATGATGATCAGGTCAATTCTCAGGTAGCACTGGATCGTATGAATGAGGTCTTGGATATAGAGAAGCCCGAATTTGTAATATTCACGGGAGATGTTGTGGTTTCTAACGAATCTTTTAAAGGGTTGGATATAGTGTTGGACGTTTGTATCAAACGTAATATTCCTTTTGCTGTCGTATTTGGTAATCATGACGACGAATACGATCATACCCGTCCGGAACTCTATGACTATATTGCGAAGAAGAAAGGCAGTCTAATGCCTACCCGTATAAGTGAGGTGGTTCCGGATTATGTGCTGACTGTGAAATCTTCAAAAGATAAGAATAAAGATGCGGCATTACTGTATTGCATTGATTCTCATTCTTATACTCAAATTAAGTCAGTTCCGGGTTATGATTGGATTAAATTTAATCAGATAGCTTGGTATCGTGAGCACAGTAAGAAGTTTGCAGAAAACAACGGAGGTATACCTCTGCCTGCATTGGCTTTTTTCCATATTGCTCTCCCAGAATATAAAGATGCATTACTGGAAGATAAAAACCGTTTGTTTGGTTGTAAGGGAGAAATGGTATGTTGTCCAACTACCAATTCTGGCTTTTTCACTTCAGTTAAGGAGTGTGGTGATGTGATGGGTATCTTCGTTGGACATGATCATGATAATGATTATGCAGTAGCATATAAAGAAGTGTTGTTGGCTTATGGTCGTTATACAGGTGGAAAAACTGTTTATAATGATTTGTCTTCTAATGGAGCTCGTGTCATTGTTTTGCATGAAGGTGAACGTAGGTTT
>OMFF01000520.1_pt1 | contig 13592 bp, 14 predicted proteins | sample 1645581 | NCBI WGS metagenome assembly OMFF01 (sample SAMEA103958140, study PRJEB25191) | human gut metagenome | biome: human-associated habitat [ENVO:00009003]; feature: intestine environment [ENVO:2100002]; material: feces | place: Germany | collected 2013/2015
TCCGGCAGAATTTTTTTCTTGACTTTGATATTGGTAAGCAAAAGAAAAATTCCGCTTGCAAGTGACGCCATAGCGAGAAAATATACTTTTGCGGGAAAAAACGAGAACAAAATTACTACAAGCAAGAGCTTGAGCGTGTTTGACGCAATATCACGGAGGGAATTGATATACAGCTTGTTTTTTACAAATGCCGCAGTAGTAAATATTGCCGTGATAACGCTGATTATAAATGTTGCAAAAGTGAGCGCAAACAATATCTTTACGCTGTCAACAAGATTTTCGGGAACATTCAGTATAAATTCAATGTTGAATGTAATAATTGACGAAACCAAAAGTAAAACGCCGGCAATAATCAGGTCGGCAACCAGAACCGAGCTGAAATATCTTGATGCCTTGTCAATGTTTCCTTTGCTGTATTCAATTGAAATAAATCTGCCCGACATTGAGTTGAGAGCAGATGTTACAATGGTGGCATACTGGACAAAGTTGTTTGCAAGTCCGATAAATCCGTAGGTTTCAGAACCGAGTTCCTTTACAAGATAGGGTGCAAGAACAAAGTTAATTCCTGTTCCTATCAAAAAAGACACTATGGCGGCAACCATATTTATTGCCATTTGTTTACTTGTTGATAATTTTTTCATAATATGACCTTAGTTTTAACTGATTAAAATTTTGGAAAAGCATTGAAGAGCTGTTCTTTCTTCAGTTCAACAACATCCGGATCGATTCTGTAATTATTTTTCACCTCGTTGATTGTAGGCATATCGCCGTTTGAACAATCAAAGGGTGTGTGTGTAATGTCAAAGGCGGAGAGGTAATCATTGTACTTGTTTCCGTCACCGAACATATTGTTCGTAAGGGTTATGTGTATATTGGGAATGTGGAAACTGTCAGCAACAATCATACCGTGAAGGCTGCTTGAAATAATGTATTCGCACTCGCCTATTTTTTCGACAACCCTTTTTGGGTTTTCCTTCAGGTCAATAAGCGTTGAATTATCGTAGTTATCAAGAAGTTTTTTCACAACAGGGTGATCCTGTTCCTTAAAGTGCGGGATAATTCCGACACTATACTTTTTTTCGGGATAAAATCCAAGCCATCTTTCGGCAAGAAGTCCTCCGTCACCTGTCGGTACATCAAGCTTTTTGCCGAGAATATTTTCCATTCTCTGCAATGAAAGTCTGCCCCTCAGAGCGTGTATATGTATATGTCTGAATATCAGCCCCAAATCAAGCTCGGCATTGCCTCGGATAAAGCCCGTACTCCATATGTGGACATTATCATTCATAAAATGCTCAATTTTCTGCTTTGCTCTGATTCTCGGATATGTTGAGTACATTATGTGGTCAAGTGCAGAGCCGATTGCAATCAGGTTACAGCTTTTAAGGTCTTTTCTTACAACCTTGATGTTAAACAGTTCTTCAAGCATATCTTTATTAAGAAGATCTCCCATATTCGGAATCGGGGGATACATTATCTTATATACCATTGTATTTTCTCCGTTGTATTATTTGCGCCGTGAGCAGAAGCTCTGATTAAGAGATATAAATATCGGATTTGTCTTGCATATGTATATCAGCGAATAAGTAATAAGCATCCATATCGATGTTGTTGCCCATGGTTCGGTGGAAATCAGAAGTTTTGGAAGTGTTACGCACACAAGCGTACAGCACAACGCAAATTCTGACTTATCTTTGATTCTTGTGCATACAACCTTTGCCGTCAGCGAAAGGCTTGAATATACCGGAATAAGTCCGAATACAATTCCGCCTTCAAAGAGGTATTGGTAGATGTACTGGTGCGGATACGGCCATGAACGGTTTGCCAGCTCACCCGAAACCTTTGAGAAGGTTTCAATGCCGTAGCCGAAAATAGGATTGTTCGCAATTGCGGGTAATGTAAATGCATCAATTGCGGTTCGTCCGTCAGATACATCACCGAGTTCAAGATATTTAATCATTTTTGAAATGAAGCTCGGAACGCTGTTTAAAATACTGTTGCACAAGTCTGCCAGCGAATGCAACAGGGGAAGTGCAAATATAATTATCAAAATTCCGATTACAGAGAAGACAATAATGAGCGACAGCTTAATCGCAGACAATTTTTTGCGTTTGTCGTCATCGTATGCGTTTATGACAAGCACAATGGCACAGCAGGCAAGACAGAGAACAGCGCCTCTGTTTGCAAACAAAACAATCTTAACCATTATGTAGAGGTTGTATATATATGTAAGCTTTATGAGAAGGTTCGACTGCTTTCTGTACAGCTTAAAATGTATCATGGCAACGATAACAGGTGATAAAATTGCGTAGATATTTCCCATATATGCCTGATTGTATTTTACATACTGGAGAACAAAAAACAAATTTATAACCGGCAGGGTCATAAGGGAAAGATAGAGAATATACCGCATCACAAGTTCCCCGTCAAGCTTTTTGCCTATGACATAAATCGGTATTATTGCGTAAAATATGAATTGAATCACATCCAGATCGCAGTTATTTCCGTGAAAAATGAGGGAATAAAGATACCACAAGGTTACAAAAGAGAGAAAGAACATAACAGGAAGTTCTATAGTCACTTTCTTGTAGTAAATTATTTCCGCAAAGATTATTGTAAGTGCAATTACCAAAATTATGAAATTGTTATGAAAATCTTTAAAAGCCGGAATACGAACGATTGTACCCGTGATGGTCTGTGCTGAAATCATCATGGCTACAACAAAGCTGTTAAGTTTTATGAAAAGCCGGTCTTTTGAGTTTTGAAGCGTGTTTTCCATAAATTACCTCGGTTATTTTCGTAGAATAAAAGTCATTCCGTCTTTAACAAATAAAAACAGAGCCTTTGCCGGATTGGAAGTTTTAAACGCCCAATGCATAGCCTTTTTCAACTGCTTTTGTTTTAAATACGCCTTGCCGATTTCCGTATAATGAATGTTGTACAATCTTTTTTGTTCTTTCTCGGTGAATTGTTCAATAATTGGCTTCATTTTATTAAGATAATGAAGTCTGTATTGTTCATAAAGCTCGCCCTTCGGCATATTGCGGTCAAGCTTGAACTTTTCAATGCAGACATCACTTATGCAGGCAACCCTGCAGCCGCAGGCAACACGGGCAAAAAATTCAAGATCCTGATGACGCTTAAATGATTCGTCCCATTCCTTTACATAGTCAAGCACACTTCTTTTAATCATAATTGTACTTGAACAGGCAATTATTTCGTTGCACAAAAAGCGGTAAAGAAAATTGTCGGCATTATCCGCTTTTACAATACGGTCGGTGTTCTCGGTCATATGCTCCAGAAACGAGCCGTAAATCATTGCGTAATCATCGGGAAGCTTTTCAAAGCAGTCAACCTGTTTCTGCGTTTTGTCCGGAAGAAATACATCGTCATCATCAAGAAAGCCCAAATAAAATCCCTTTGATGCTCTGATTCCTGTGTTTCTGGCGGCAGAACCGTTAATATTCTTTTTGTGTACAAGATATTTTACATTTTCAAATGTTTCGTATTTTTTCATTTTTTCGGCAGTAAGCAACTGTTCCGGTTCATTTTCGCCGTTATCGTCAACAACGATTACCTCAATGTTTTTGTATGTCTGGTTAAGAACGCTGTCAACGGCAGAGTTGATCTTGTCGGCACCTTTATATGTAGGAATGATAACGGAAACGAGCTGTTGCATTTATACCACCTTAAAATGTTTTGCTGTAATTATAAATTTTTTTGTGCGTGTCTTGCTCTGAGTGTGCGGTCAATGTAGAAGTCCTGAAGAAGCTTTGCCGTGTTGCATACATCGAATCCGGCGTCTGTAACCTGTTTCTGACAGTCCTTTCTTTCGTATGCGCCAAGCACATCAAGGCAGGTTTTTGCCCATACATCGGCAGAGTTTGAAAGCGAAAGTCGTGTTACATTGTCCGTAACAACAGTTTCATCGGCAATAACATCGCTCATAACAATCGGCAAGCCCGAAGTCTGGGCTTCAATGCCCGTAAGCGGCAAGCCTTCCCATAATGACGGAAAAAGGAAAAGGTCAAGCGCCTGATACAATACGCTTGTGTCCATAATGCCCGTAAAAATCACATCATTTTCAAGACCGAGTGCCTTTGTTTTAGCTTTTATATCGTCCTCAAGCTTTCCTTCACCACAGAGAACAAGAACCGTGTTCTTATTCATCCTGTGAATCTCGTTAAAGACATCAAGAATAAATGTATGGTTTTTCGGCTGTGCAAAACGGCCTACATGACCGATGACGATTTTGTTGCCGACGCCGAGCCTTTCACGCATATCTCTGCGTGTCTGTTCGTTATATTTGAATCTGTCTGTTTCAATGCTGTTGTTGATATATTTTACTTTTCCGTCCTGAACAGCCTGTTTTCCGAACAGCCATTCTCCGGCAGGCTTTGAGCACATAAACATATCCGTGCAATGTTTTTTGATGAACATTTTTTCGTAAAGAAAGAAGAAATATTTCAGATTTACAACAGTTTTCGCATTGTGAGCATGTGCAATTCTTGTCGGAATTCCTGCCTGATGAGCATAATCAAGCGTCCAGAGTCCCAGTTCCTGATGAACATGAAAAACTTTGTACTCCGGATGACTTGTGAGAATATTCATACATTCCTTTTTGTATTCTCTCATATGCAGGGGATTAAACGGACGGGTTCTGTAAATTTTTCCGCCGTATTCTCTGATTTCCTTTTCGTAATAACCCTCCTGCGGTCTGTGAACGAGAAAATCAAATAAAATCTGTTCCTTATCAATATGTCTGTATAAATTCATTACGAGGGTTTCAATTCCGCCCGCATCCATCAGCACGATGTTGTGCAAAACTCTTATCGGTTCCATACTGACCTCCATATCATTTCTTGATTTGATGCAGTGCAGGAATTATTTTGTCATGAACAATTCCGATTGAACCCGCAACAAAGCCCTGTGGCAGAATATTGAACATCTTGCCGCCTAACTTCTTGACGGCACTGCGGTTGTCTTTCCACAGCGGTGTGTCTGCCCATTCACTCTTTTGCTTGTAATCAAGATACTGTTTTATCATAGGATGATTGTTGTTTTCAATCCACGGCCTTGTTCCGTCCATAAAACAGGTCGTAAAATGAACAATACAGGGGTTGGAAACTGCATCAAGCACCTGCGATTCCGTATAATACCGGCTGACTCTCTTGGCTTTTTTCGCATTTTTATAATTGAGATAAAAAACAATTGAGTAGGCGTTGTAGTTGAGCGGAATAAGAAGCTTGTCCTCGTTTGTAGTGCAGGCATTCAGTACAGGCTGGTCAACAAAGGAGAGATGACGGTGATTCTGTATAAACTTCTTGAAATTTTCTTCAAGCTTTCTTCTGCGGATTTCCGCAAGATTTAGCATAATATTGCCTGCGCTTATATATATGTCGTCGGGTTTCATTCCGATTTCCGTTTTATAGCTGTCACCGATACATTCATATGTACCTGCAACAATCTTGTCTTTCATATCAATGTTCCATAACGGCTCAAGAGAGGACATTATCATTGTGTCGCAGTCAATGTGGATAACCTTGTCAACCCATTCGGGCAACATACTTGAATAAAAAAGTCTTGCAAATGTGCTAATATTCCATCTTCCGATGTTGATTGATGAGTTTGTCAGCTTTTCAATATCGGAAATGGGAATAAAAGTAATCTGACGGTTAAATTTTTGACACATTGTTGTGAATTTGTCTTTGTTTTCCTGCGACATACCGTTTTCAATCAGGAAAATATTTAGTTCGTTAACAGATTGGTTGTTTTCGAGCAGGGAATACATTGATATACCCGCAACCATCGAGTAGCTGTCCGAACTTGAATAAACTACATTCATTTTACCCTCCGGGGCTATATACTAAAACTTATTTAAGATACATTTCCTCATATTTCTTGAACGATTGAAGATTTTTATCTTTGTCGGCAATAATAAGATTTTCAATACCGCCGATTTCATCAAACGGCCATTCAACACCGAAATCAGGGTCGTTGTACATAATGCCGTCATCATATTCGCCGTAGAATTTTTCACCGCATTTGTATGAAACGACAGACGGTTCAAGCACAAGATAGCCGTGTGCAAAATGTTCGGGAACATAAAGCTCGTTCATATTTTCTTCGGAAAGGTAGAATCCCTGCCATTTTTTGAATGTAGGTGATTCGGGACGGAGGTCAACGATAACATCAAAAACCTTGCCCTTAATGCACCGTACCAGCTTTGCCTGTTCGTGAACTCTCTGAAAATGAAGCGCACGAATTACACCCTTGTGAGAAACCGTGTAGAAAACCTCGGCAAGATTGTGTTCAAGGCCGTTAGCCTCAAAAACTTCCTTTGAGTAGTCCTTTATAAATGCGCCTCTGATATCGGTTGCACAGAACGGTTTGATGAGGTATGCACCCTCAAAGTCCGTATTGCAAAATTCAAATTTCTGTATCATTAAAATACACCTTACTTTAAAAAACTAATTGAGTGATTTAAGCCATTCCATTGTTTTTGAAACACCTTCGGCAAAAGAAACCGACGGCTTGAAATAACAGTCTGTTTCAATATCGGCTGTATCAAATGCCTCAAGCGGCATATTTATTCCCGTAAAAGGTACATCGCCGAAAATCGGCTTTGCTTCGGGGGCAAGCGTCTGTTGCATTTCAAGAATAAATTCTTTAAGAGGTCTTGCGTTTCCGCTGCCGATTGTATATTCCTTGTTAGGTTTACCGTATTCTCCGATTGCCTCAAATGCTCTTGCAACATCGTCAATATAGATGAAGTCATAGTTCTGTGTTGCGGCGGTGAACTGCAACGGCTCATTTGCAATGATTTTGCGGATTGTAGAATTTACAAAACGTGGCGAAAGCTCACCAACACCGTATGCGTTTGTGATAACTGCCCAACAGAGGTCAATTGAAAGGCTGTTTGCAATCGGCTTGCAAATTGCTCTTGCAATCAGCTTGCCTGCACCGTAAATGTACGGAAGTCCGGGCTTGCTTTCCTGAGTGTAAACAGCGGTGTAGGTTTCTTTTTCCATTATTGAACCGGCATTTACAAACTTTTTGCACTGCATTTTGTCGGCTGTTCTGAGAGCACGAGCGGTCCACAGGGCATTTTGCAACTGAACATTTTCATCGCATCTGAGCGATCCTGCCGAGCCTACCCATGCAAAGTGGTAGAAAACATCAATATCTCTGTCGGAAATCATGTCAGCCAAGGTTTCAATCTCATCAAGCTCGCAATACACAATTTCAATGTCACTGAGATTCTTTATGTTATCAATGTTTTCGTTTTCATCCTTAACAACGGCAAACACCTTTATACCGTCGGCACAAAGTCTTTTGCAGACATTTGAGCCGATAAAACCGTTTGAGCCTGTTACAATTGCCTTTTTCATAAGTAAACCTCTTTTTATATTTGCCGTATGATTATTTCAGAAATTCTTCAATCTGCCTATCCATACAGTCTCTTACATTGCCGTTTTCCATATAACAGCATGACCATTCGACCGTTTTTTTCACTGCATCATCAACATGCCAATGAGGTTTCCAGCCAAAAACAGTCTTGAGTTTTGAGCAGTCAAGCTTGAGAAAATTAGCCTCGTGGACTGCATTCTTTTCACTTTTGTCAATCCGGTTTATATTGCCGGCATATTTTACGAACAAGTCAACAAGTTCGCCTGTTGTTATGCAGTCGCACTCGTCAGGACCTACATTATAACAGTCGGCAAACTTAATGTCCCCGTACTGGGCTTTTGCAATCATAAGATATGCATAAAGCGGTTCGAGAACATGCTGATACGGCCTTGTGGAATGCGGATTGCGGACGATAATGTCCTCGCCCTTTTCCAAGGCTCTCACGCAGTCGGGAATAATTCTGTCGTTTGCAAAATCTCCGCCGCCGATAACATTTCCTGCTCTCGCTGTGGAAATCGCCGTTCTTCCGTCGGCAAAGAAAGAATTTTTGTAGCTGTGAGTTACAAGCTCCGAGCAGCTTTTGCTGTTTGAATATGGATCAAACCCGTCAAGCGGTTCGTTTTCACGATATCCCCATTGCCATTCCCTGTTTTCATAAACCTTGTCGGTTGTAACATTGAGAAACGATTTCACACAATTTGACTGACGTACACACTCAAGAATGTTGACCGTTCCCATAACATTTGTTTCATATGTATATGCAGGCATTTTGTAGCTGTCACGCACAATCGGCTGAGCCGCAAGATGAAGTACAATCTCAGGCTGTGCTTCATCAAATGCCTTTTTAAGCGAATCAAAATCACGGATATCTCCGATAACCGACTTTACATCGCTCTCGATATTTGCAATCTCAAAAAGTGACGGTGAGGTTGGCGGATTAAGCGAATAACCCGTTACATCCGCACCGGCATTTGCAAGCAGCTTGCAGAGCCAACTGCCCTTGAATCCTGTGTGTCCCGTAATGAACACTTTTTTACCCTTATAAAAATCAAGCATCATTCCGACCACACTTTCCAAGGAGCAGTACAGTCGTTCCAAAGCTTTTCAAGACGCTCCTTGTCACGCAATGTGTCCATACACTGCCAAAATCCGTTATGCTTGCAGCACATAAGCTGACCTTCTCTTGCAAGCTGTTCCATCGGTTCACGCTCAAACATAACCGTATCATCTTTTATATAGTCCAAAACCTTCGGTTCAAGCACCATAAAGCCTGCGTTAATCCAGCCTGAGTCAATATCGCTTTTTTCACGAAAAGCTCTGACTTCATTGTTTTCGGTCAAATCAAGCACACCGAATCTGCTTTCGGGTTTTACGGCTGACATAGTTGCAAGCTTGCCGTGTTTTTTGTGAAAATTGAGCAGAGCGTTTATGTCAACATCGGAAACACCGTCGCCATAGGTCATAAAAAACGGTTCATCTCCGATAAAATTGCTAATCCTTTTAAGCCTGCCGCCTGTCATCGTGTCAAGACCTGTGTCAACAACAGTAACCTTCCATTTTTCGGCTCTTTTGTTATGGACGATAATCTTATCATCCTGAGTAAAATCAAAGGTGATGTCTGATGTATGAAGAAAATAGTCGGCAAACCATTCCTTGATTACATGCTGTTTGTAACCTGCACATATGATGAACTCATTCACACCGTAGTGGGTGTACAGCTTCATAATGTGCCACAAAATAGGCATTCCGCCGATTTCAATCATTGGTTTAGGTTTGAACTGGGATTCCTCGGAAATTCTTGTTCCGTATCCTCCTGCGAGTATAACTGCTTTCAAAACTCTGCCTCCTTAAACAGCACCCTCACCCTTGAAAACAGAGGTGATAGTTTTGAGAATAATTTTCAGGTCAAAGCAGACAGAGCGGTTTTTGATATAGCAAATCTCCATTGCCCTTCTGCGTGTGTATGTAGTACAGCTTCTGCCGTTTGCCGCCCGGAAACCCGTAAGTCCCGGCTTTACGCTCAAAAGCATGTCACGGTAGTGCCGTAAATTTCAGTTTCAACCTCCATAACGGGTTTTAGTCCTACAATAGAGATGTCGCCTTTTAAAATATTGAAAATATTGAAAAGCTGAGGAAACTCGTCAAGGCTTGTTCTTCTCATGAATTTGCCGACCTTTGTGACTCCGGGATCGTTTTCAAGCTTGAAATTTCTTTCGTACTCAGCTTTCTGCTCGGACGAGCATATGATGTCAAAAATCCGTTTAAAAAAATCATAAACAGGCTTTTGTTCAGTTGTATGTCCGCTTGATGACGCACTTTTGCTTATGCTTTTTACGGATTCCATTTTTCCCTCTGTGGGCAGGACGAGCCTGTTAGTTTATGTTTGCAAAGGCGGTTTGGCATCAGTCATTTGCTGATGCCTTGTAATATCCGCCGTATCTTGAGTAATAGCTCTTGCCCTTACGGGTTTCGTGAGGCTTTACACGGTTAAGAATAACACCGAGAATTTTTGCATTGGTTCTTTTGATAACTTCAACTGTTCTTGAAAGCTCGGGATATGTTGTTGAGTTATTTCTTGCAATAATAACAACACCGTCAGACGCCTTCATAATAGGCAGGGCGTCAATAACAACGCCGATTGGCGGTGTATCGAAAATAATGTAGTCGTAATTTTTTTCAAGAGTTTTGATAAGCTCAAACATGGATTCACTCGCAAGAAGCTCTGACGGGTTCGGCGGAATAGCGCCGTATGTAATTGCCTTGAGATTCTCGATTTTTGTATCCTTTACAATGTCCTCAAGTGAACATTCCTCGTTGAGGTAGTTTGTAAGACCGGGAGTAGGTGTGATTTTTAAAGCTGTGTTAACTCTCGGACGGCGAAGGTCACATTCAACAACGATAACCTTTGTGCCAACCTGTTGAGCAAGAGCAGATGCAACATTGATTGAAGTTACGGTTTTGCCCTCACCTTTTGTTGAAGAAGTAAAGGCCACCTTTTTACAACCCTTTTTGAAAATTGAGTATGCGATGTTTGTTCTTGCTGTTTTGTATGATTCACGAACCTGAAAGCCAAGTGCCTCGGTGTCGATTGAATGGTCGATTTTAGTCTTTTTCATTGCAGTTTCACTCCTTTAACAATTAATAACCCGATTCGTAGTCACCGTACTTCTTTTCGGCTGCCTTCTGATTTGAAAAATATTCAAAGTCGGGAATAGCGGCAAGCAACGGAAGGTCAAGAACGGTTGTCATTTCATCATTGTACTTGATTTTAACATCAAGGATGTCACGGACGAATGAAATGATGAGTGAAATAATAATACCTGCGGCGAAAGCTATCATAACATTTCTCGAAACATTCGGTGATGTAGGAGCTTTCGGTGTTGTGGCCTTGTCAACAATTTTAAGCTTTGCATTGTCCTTTACATTGGCAATTGTATTTGGTGCAATTTTTGCAATTGCGTTGCCTATGTTTTTTGATTCGGACGGACTGCCCGAATTTACAAGCACCTTAAAAACCTCGGTATCTTCAATGCTTTCAAACTTAATCATTGATTTAAGCTGTGACGCTGTGTATTTTTCGTTGAGTTCCTTTGAAACGGAATTGTAGAAAGAATTTGAATCGAGCAACTCGATATAGGTGAGAACAAGATTCTTTGCGTAGTTGATACTCTGATAATCGTCATAAGCCGACTGGCTTTTGTAGTTGGTTTCAACATAAAGCTTTACGGTTGAAGTATATGTTTTCGGAACAAAAAATGTTGTTACAAAATATGACGCAGCCGCACATAAAAGCGACAGCACCGCAATAAACACAATATTTTTCTTGATAATTCTCGTTATGTCCTTGAATGTTATCTCCATTAAATTACTCCTCTTCCCGGCTTTTGCACGCATATGACATAATGCCACAATTGACACGAAAGTGCTGCAGGCGCAAAACGGCACAAAAGCACAAAATAATTTTAAACATTTACTACTATTATATTTTAAATCAGTAAAAAAATCAATATGAACAAAGGGCTCAATAAAGGAAAAAAGATGTCTTTTTTTTGCAGAATATGCGATTGCTCTGTTTTTTATATGTACAAAACGCACATAAAATATAAGATTATTTTGTTACAGTTAGCTGTTAAGCACATAAATAACGAGTTGAAATAAGGCTCAGGTAAAATTTGCAAAAAAAATAAACAAAAATACGGTGAATAACCGATAAATTTTCTACTTATATATTAGTATGTCGCAATATGTCACAATAAGAAAACAAGGACAGAAAAAAGTGCAGGGTAAGCAGAAGAAGAAATTCATAAATCGGCAGGCGTATTTTTATGCAAAAGCCAATAAATTAAAATACGAAATCAGAGAAAACGATGCAGTCATAATTGATTTAAAACGGCATAATGCACAATGAAAATGCCTGATTTGACAAAAGGATTGTAATTTTTCCGAATATAACAAATTTTTATAATAAAATGCTTTACAAAATGCGAAATGTGGTGTATAATACTGTACAAAGAAGTTAAATGGTGAAGTTTTCCATTGTGCTCCCTGCAGTTTTCGGCTTGCAGATGCGTATTATGCCAATGAATCCGTGAAGCTTCTTGCTGATGAAAACAAAATAAATACAAGGTGGTATGAACTATGAAAAAGTTATCAGCAATGTTAGTAGCGTTCATCCTTGTTGCAGCAACTGCTTTCACTGCTTTTGCAGCAGGAATCAATGACAGCGAACAGGCTGTTCTCAACGAACTCAAGACATCTGTTAAGATGAACGGTTCAGAGATGGTTATTCCGAGCGAGTTTGTAAACCAGGCTGAAAACTACTTTAACACAATCGACATGACAGCAGATGAGTCATCTCAGATCGTTGCTATTCTCAAGAAGGGCGAGAGCTTCCTTGAGAACTCAGGTGCATCTAATATTGCAGATCTCACATTTGCTCAGAAGCAGACACTTCTTTCTTACGGTAAGGAAGTTGTCGGTGTGCTTGGTATGACAATGTCATATGACACATCTTCAAAGAAGCTTACAATTTACGGCAAAGACGGCAAGGTTGCATTCTCAGCTGTTCCTACACTTACAAAGGCAGGCAGTGTTCAGGATAACAGTGTTATCAAGACAACAGGCGCAGAGGCTGACTTCAGCGGCATTATCGCTGTTTCTGCTGTTGCATTTGTAATGGTAGCAGGCGGTGCTTTCTACCTTGCAAAATCTAAAAAAGAAAGAGCTTGATTCTAATGTCTGATAAAAAAATCAGACACGGTCATAAATCAAAGAATGGGAAGAGTTTTATAATTCTTCCCATTATCTTTTGTTTGATAACATATCTTGTGCTGTATCTTGCTTTTGTTCCGTCCTTTTCACCTGTGATTTCGGCAGTAGGTATGTTCTTCTCAGATAACGAAAAGGATTATTCAACAGAGTACGATAATATTTTTGTGCCCGTGTCAGAAAACTCAACCGTTCCTACCGTTACAAAAAAGGATTCAAACGGTCAGGAAAAAACTTATATTAAAAACGACTCCGTTCAGTACCCTAACTACGGGAATCTGTTCGGTGAGCTTATAATCAATGACTGCAATATTGACGCAAATCTTTTTTTCGGTGACAATGATGTTGCGCTCAGAAACGGTGTAGGCATTTATGCCGGAAGCTTTGTCCCCGGTTACGGCGGAACAATCCTTGTTGCAGGTCATAACAACACTTATTTCAACGGTCTTAAAAACGCAGCAGTCGGTCAGAAGGTTGAAATCAAGACAAGCTACGGTAATTACATCTATGAAATCACCGACACGGCTGTCAAAAAAGCGACTGACAGAACCGCATATGACCTTTCGGCGGATTATGAAAATCTCATAATGTACACCTGCTATCCGTTTGACGCACTCGGTCTTACAACACAGAGATATTTTGTGTATGCAAAGTTAGTGTCGGGTACTCCGATTGATAAGGAGGCGAACTGATGAATTCTAAAGTAAGACATATTATTTACGGAATAATTTCGTTCGTTCTCTCGTTTGTACTGTTTTTGCTTTCGTTTGCAATTGTTCTTCAGTCAACAATCCTCAACCCATCGTATATTATGGATAATATGAATGCGAGCAACTATTTTGTTGACAAGCGTGACGAAATCAAAGAGAGCCTTGTTGACCTCGGTTATGCGTCGGGACTTGATGAAAAGTTTT
>OMFF01000527.1_pt1 | contig 13329 bp, 10 predicted proteins | sample 1645581 | NCBI WGS metagenome assembly OMFF01 (sample SAMEA103958140, study PRJEB25191) | human gut metagenome | biome: human-associated habitat [ENVO:00009003]; feature: intestine environment [ENVO:2100002]; material: feces | place: Germany | collected 2013/2015
CTGCTCCGCCGAGACCCAGACCCGGATTGACCAGCAGGTAGTGGCGCTGGTGAAGCGGGAGCACCAGAAGGCGCTGGATATTCTCCGGGAAAACCGGACGAAGCTGGATGAGCTGGCCAACTTCCTCTATGAAAAGGAAACCATCACCGGCGAGGAATTCATGGGGATTTTGAACGGGTAAGCCAGGGCGGTTGTTTGACGCGACAATCAGGCCGCTTTTATGTGATTCACCCAGCAGAATTGGAATTTTAGGAGGAAGGTGTTTATGAAGAAGGTGTTTATGAAGAAGCCTTTTCCCAAAATGATCCTGCGGATTCTTCTTGTTTGCGTTCTGCTTCTTGGGTTTCTTTATATGGATGACGATATTGGCACATCTGCTGCCAATCTGGAATCAGATATTCGCAATTTACAGAAGATTCCAGAGGATTGGATCGTTGAGGGAGATGTTTCCGATACGATGGCAGCCTATATCTCCTATCCCCAAGATCGGAGCGATCATACTTTTTCTGTCTACGTAAATCGTCCCGGACTTTCCTTCGGATATTTCTTTCGCGGCGGCGGAAGTCTTTCCGGAGTTGAAAGGGGAATCGCGGAATTCACGGCCGATGGGTATAACGAGCGGGCCTTCATCTCTATGAATCAACCGAAGGCGGCGCGATTGGAAATCGATGATGGCAACACAGTTCAAATCATCGATCTTAACAGCGATCAGCCGTTTGCGATCGTCTTACCCGCAAATGCTGGCGTTATCCATTTTTATGACGGAAACGGAAATCCTGTAAAGTATCAAAAGAATCCTCTTTGACAAACGCCGACTTCAAATCGCGTATAGGTAACAAAAATCTCCACTTGCGGCGGTAAGACGCAAAAAAGAGTGCCATCCGATGGATGGCACTCTTTTATTGCTTTAGGAAGCCCTTACTTCGCGGCCTTGGCAGCCTTGATAGCCTCGATCAGCATGGGAGTGACCTTGAACAGGTCGCCGCAGATGCCGTAGTCAGCGATCTCGAAGATGGGAGCGGTGTCGTTCTTGTTGACGGCGATGATGCACTCGGAATCCTGCATGCCAGCCTTGTGCTGGATGGCGCCGGAGATACCCAGAGCAACGTACACCTTGGGATGCACGGTCTTGCCGGTCTGGCCAACCTGATGGTCGGCAGACAGCCAGCCGGAGTCGATGGTGGCACGAGAGCCGCCAACAACGCCGCCCAGGACCTCAGCCAGCTCCTCAGCCAGCTTGATGCCGCCCTCAACGTCCTTGCTGATGCCGCGGCCCACAGACACGATGAAGTCGGCGCCGATCAGGTCCACCAGCTTCTTAGCGGCCTTCACCACCTCGGTGACGTCGGTGTGGATGTCCTCAGCAGTCAGGGCGAAGCTGGGCTTCACGATCTCAACAGCGTTGGCCTTGGCCTCGTCGAAGGCGTTCTTCTTCATAACGCCGGGACGGACGGTAGCCATGCAGGGACGGAAACGGGGGCAGATGATGGTAGCCATCAGGTGACCGCCGAAAGCAGGACGGGTCATCTTCAGGTTGCGGTCCTCCATATCCCACTTCATGGAGTCAACGTCCAGAGTGGAGGACTCACGCAGGAACTGGATGTAGTTGGGCACATCCACGTCCAGGTGGGTGCAGTCAGCGCACAGGCCGGTGTGCAGACGGGCTGCGCAGCGGGGGCCCAGGTCACGGCCGATGTTGGTGGCGCCGATCAGGAAAGCCTCGGGCTTCAGGTCCTCGATCACGTCGCAGATGACCTTGGCATAGCCGTCGGTGGTGTAGGTGGCCAGCAGGGGGCTCTCGCAGACAATGACCTTGTCGGCACCGTAGCCGCCCAGCTCCTTGGCGGCGGACTCAATGCCCTCGCCGCCCAGCAGCAGACCGCACAGGTTCACGCCCAGCTCGTTGGCCAGGTCGCGGCCCTTGGAGATCAGCTCGAAATCGGTGGGCATCAGCTTGCCCTCGCGCTGCTCGCAGAACACCCATACATCCTTGAAAGCAGCGATATCAGCACTATTGAAATTAGACATGATTTTCTATCCCCTTTCTTAGATGATGTGCTTAGCGGCCAGAATACCGGCCAGCTTCTCGCAGGTAGCCTTATCAGCACCCTCCAGCATCATGCCAGCACCCTTCTGGGGAGGCGTGAAGCTCTTGAAGATGTTGGTGGGAGAGCCCTTCAGGCCGATGGTGGTAGCATCGATCAGGGGATCGTCCTTCAGGTCCTCATAGCCCAGAGTGGTCAGAGGCTTGCTGTAGGTGGACAGGATGCCGCCGATGGACATATAGCGGGGGTTGTTCAGCTCCTTGATGCAGGTCAGCAGGCAGGGAGTCTGGACCTTGATGGTCATGTAGCCGTCCTCCAGCATACGCTTGACGGTGACCTCGTCACCATTCTTGGTGATCTCGGCAGCGTAAGTGATCTGGGGCAGGTGCAGCTTCTCAGCGATCTGGGGGCCGACCTGAGCGGTATCGCCATCGATAGCCTGACGGCCGCACATAACGACATCGTCCTTCTCCACGCCGATCTTGTTGATGGCAGCGGCCAGGATCTGGGAAGTAGCATAGGTATCGGAACCGCCGAACTCACGGGCGGAAACCAGATAAGCCTCGTCAGCGCCCATGGCCAGAGCCTCACGCAGCATACCAGCAGCGGGAGGAGGACCCATGGTAACAACAGTGACCTTGCAGCCGGTGGCATCCTTGATCTTCAGGGCTGCCTCCAGAGCGTTCATATCGTCGGGGTTGGTGATGGTCTGCATGGAAGCGCGGTTCAGAGTACCATCGGGATTGACAGCCACCTTGCCGGAGGTATCGGGTACCTGCTTGACACAAACATAAATCTTCATTTCGACTTCTCCTCCTTACAGGCCCATGTTGGCGGAGATGACGATACGCTGGACCTCGCTGGTGCCCTCGTAGATCTCCGTGATCTTGGCGTCGCGCATCATGCGCTCCATGGGATAATCCTTGGTGTAGCCGTAGCCGCCGAACATCTGCAGCGCCTTGGTGGTGGTCTTCATGGCGTGCTCAGAGCAGAACAGCTTGGCCATGGCGGCCTCCTTGGTGTAGCGCTCACCGGAACCCTTCTTCATGGCGGCCTGGTAGGTCAGCAGACGACCGGCCTCGCAGCCCAGCTCCATGTCAGCGAAGGTGAACTGGGTGTTCTGGAACTTGCTGATGGGCTTGCCGAACTGGACACGGCCCTTGGTGTAAGCCTTGGCCTCTTCCAGAGCGCCCTCGGCAATACCCAGGGACTGAGCGGCAATGCCGATACGGCCGCCGTCCAGGGTCTGCATGGCGATGTTGAAGCCCTTGCCCTCGCGGCCCAGCATGTTCTCCTTGGGGACGATCATGTCGGTGAACACGATCTCAGCCGTGGGAGAGCCGTGCAGGCCCATCTTCTCCTCGTGCTTGCCGACGGAGAAGCCGGGGAAAGAGGACTCCACGATGAAGGCGGAGATGCCCTTGGTGCCCTTGGACTTATCGGTCATGGCAAAGACCACGAACACATCGGCCACATAGCCGTTGGTGATGAAGATCTTGGAGCCGTTCATCACATAGTGGTCGCCCTCCAGCTTGGCCTCGGTCTGGCCCTTGGAAGCGTCGGAACCGGCGTTGGGCTCAGTCAGAGCGAAGGCGCCGACCTTGTGACCGGTGGACAGCATGGGCAGATACTTGGCCTTCTGCTTCTCGGTGCCGTGGGTCAGGATGGGGTCGCAGCACAGGCCGTTGTGGGTGGCCACGATGTCGCCGGTGGAGGCGCACTGCTTGCTCAGCTCCTCAATGCAGATGGCGCTGGCCAGAGGGTCAGCACCCTGTCCGCCGTACTCCTTGGGGATGCACATGCCCATCACGCCCAGGTCGAACAGCTTTTCGATGTTCTCACGGGGATAGAGGGTCTTGGCGTCGGTCTCGGCAGCGATGGGCTTCACTTCGTTCTCAGTGAACTCAGCCATCATCTTCCGGATCAACAGATGCTCAGGGCTCAGATTGAAATCCATAATGCTTTCTCCTTTTATGTAAATTTTGGAAAGGCTATATTGATATGTCGCAGGGACAGATATCACAGTTTATCATTTGTTCTGACCGGGCGCTGCCCGGTCAGAACGCTGCTGCCCGCGGGACAGCATGCCCACCGCTGGGCGCGTCAGGGGCAGCGTGTCCGAGGGGGATCAACCCGCCTCAGAATCAGTCCACAATGCCGGCGATGTCCTTAGCAAGCTGCTTCTTGCCCTGGATATTGCCCTGACGGGCGATCATGATGCGCTGGGCCTGGGGAGAACCGGCGCCGTGCATGGACTCGGTGCGGTAGCCGACAGCGGCTGCGCCCAGGCACAGGTTCTCGATGAAGCGCATGATGCGCTGACGGTTCTCGGTGGAAACACCCTCGCGAGCGGCAAAGAACTTGTTGCAGATCTGGCCGATGGTCTCGCCGTTCCGGCCAACAACCATATCGCTGTGGAAGTCCACCTGAGAGGGCATGGTGACCATCAGGCCGCCGGCAATGTCCTCTGCCAGACGCACGATCTCATAGGGGAAGCGGGTCACATTCTGCTTGCAGACATTGGCCAGCAGCAGGTCGATCTGATAGTTGCCCGCCTTGGTCTTGAAGCCCTGAGCGGAGCAGGCGATGCCGCAGCAGAACAGGGTTTCGTTCAGGTGGGTCATCTCGATGAGCTTGTCCTTCACAGCGGAAGCCTTCTCCACGCCGTTGTACTCAGCGGCCAGAGCGGCGGCACCGATCAGGGTATCGCCCACGCCCACCTTGCAGCCGCCGTAGCTCTGACGGTGATAGCCGGCAAAGCGCTCCACGATCATACCGGCGAACTCATACTCGCCGTTGAGGAAGATGTACTCGTTGGGGATGAACACATGGTCCAGCACCACCAGAGCCTCCTGGCCGCCGAACTTGGCGTTGCCCACGTCGATAGAGGCGTCCTCTTCCATCTTCCGGGTGTCGCAGGACTGACGGCCGTAGATCATGTACATACCCTCGGCGTCGGTGGGGCAGGCAAAGCTGACAGCCCAATCCTTATCGGCTTCACCCATGGAGATGGTGGGCATGAAGATGTGCCAGTGGGAGTTGATGGAGCCGGTCTGGTGGCACTTGGCACCGCAGACCACGATGCCGTCGGGACGGCGCTCCACAACATGAACGTACATGTCGGGATCAGCCTGCTGGCTGGGAGATTTGGAACGGTCACCCTTGGGGTCGGTCATAGCGCCGTCCACGGTGAGGTCGTTGTCCTGAACATAGGTCAGGAACTTCTTGAAGTTCTCGTGATAGTGGGTGCCGTACTTCTCGTCGATCTCATAGGTGGTGGAGAAGACGGAGTTAAAGGCGTCCATGCCCACGCAGCGCTGGAAGCAGGAAGCGGTCTTCTGGCCCAGCAGACGCTGCATCTTCACCTTGTTCATCAGGTCCTCGGTGGACTGATGCAGGTGGGTGAAGCGGTTGATGGTGTGACCGGTGAGGCTGGACTTCACGGTCATCAGCTCAGCGTACTGGGGGTCCTGAGCCAGAGCGTAGGTCATGGCCACGCAGTTGATGGAGGGGCGGATCATGGGGTGGTCCACCCAGTTCTCGATCTTCTCGCCGAACATGTAGACGCGGGTGTTCAGCTTCCGCAGGGACTCAATGTATTCTTGGGGGGTCATCAATGCCATTTTTTGTTATCCTCCTAATTGATTTGGGGACTAAGGGGGGATCGCTCCCCCCTTAGAGGGATGTTTAGCCGTTAGCCAGACCCATCAGTTCTTCACGGAAGATGCGCTCATCCATGAGCTTCAGGTCATCGGCGATCTTGGGCATGAACTCCATCTGATCCAGAACCTGGGTCTGGAGGTCAATGCCGGGGGCGATCTCCACCAGCGTCACGCCCTCGGGCCGCAGCTCAAACACGGCGCGCTCGGTGATGTACAGAACGGGCTGGTGCACCTTGTTGGCGTAATCGCCGGAGAAGGTGATCTGCTCTACCTTGTTGACGAACTTCTTCTTGGCACCCTCCTGGGTGATGACCAGCTTGCCGTCCTTGCACTCGGTCTTGAGGCCCTTGGCGGTAAAGGTGCCGCAGTAAACGACCTTCTTGGCGTTCTGGGTGATATCGATGAAGCCGCCGGCGCCGGCCAGACGGGTGCCGAACTTGGAGACGTTCAGGTCGCCGTTGGGAGCGGTCTCGGCCAGGCCCAGGAAGGCCACGTCCAGGCCGCCGCCCTGATAGAAATCGAACTGGACGTTGTGGTCCAGAATGGCCATGGAGTTGGCTGCGCCGCCGAACTGGGTGCCGCCGTAGGGCACACCGGCGATGGAGCCGGCTTCCACGGTCAGAGTCATCTTGTTGGAGATGCCCTCCTCAGCGCAGACGTTGGCGATCTTCTCGGGAGCGCCGGTGCCCAGGTTCACGATGGCGTCCTGGGGCAGCTCCATGGCTGCACGGCGGGCGATGATCTTCTTGGCGTCCATGGGGATGGGGGGGATATCGTCCACGGGGATGCGGAACTCACCGGAGAGAGCTCCGTCATAGGGCATGCCCAGGCACTGGTTGTTGTCCTCGGGAGAGCCCACGACGATGGCATCCACATAGATGCCGGGGATCTTCACCAGGCGGGGGTCCAGGGTGCCGCCCTGGACGATCTTCTCCACCTGAACAATGACGATACCGCCGGAGTTCTTGGTGGCCTGGCACTGGGCGGTGACATCCAGAGGACCGATCTCGCGGTGGACGGTGCAGTTGCCGTATTCATCGGCGTAGGAGCCGCGGACCAGGCACACATTGATGGGGATGGGCTTGTAGAGCAGGCGCTCCTCACCGTCAATGTTCACCAGCTTCACCAGGTCTTCCTTGGTGCACTCGTTGAGCTTGCCGCCCTCGTGACGGGGGTCTACGAAGGTGTTCAGGCCAACGTGGGTGATGGTGCCGATGTTGTGGGCGGCGATGTCGCGGTACATGTGGGTGATGACGCCCTGAGGCAGGTTATAGGCCTCCAGCTTGTTGGCCAGAGCCAGCTCGCCCAGCTTAGCGGCGCGGTCCCAGTGACCGCCGACTACCCGCTTGCACATACCCTCGTGGCCGAAGTGGTCGCCGCCGGTGCCGTCCCGGTGGCCCTGACCAGCTGCAAAGAACAGAGTCAGGTCGCGGGGATGGCCGGTTTCCACAAAACGGTTTTCCAGAGCCTTGGTCAGCGCCTCGGGGCAGGCGCAGCTAACGAAGCCGCCGGTGGAGACGGTGTCACCGTCCTTGACCATCAGGGCCGCTTCCTCAGCGGTAATGACACGTACTTTTTTCATGCTGTAAATTCCTCTTTTGTCAGAAATTTTTTAAGCGATGGATACGGAGTCTAACTTACTTGTTCTGGAAGTGCTTTTCCTTGCGCTTTTCAACGAAGGCGCTCATGCCTTCCTTCTGGTCGGCGGTGGCGAAGCACATGGCGAACAGCTCGTTCTCCAGAGCGATGCCGTCGTCAATGTCCATCTGCATGCCGCGGTCGATACAGGCCTTGGAATACTTCACGGCGATGGGAGCGTTGGCGGTGAAGGACTTGGCCATGGCGATGGCACCGGGGATCAGCTCCTCGGGAGCATACACGGCGTTGACCAGGCCGATCTTCTCAGCCTCAGCGGCGCCGATGACCTTGCCGGAGAAGATCAGCTCCTTGGCCTTGGCGATGCCCACGCGGCGGGGCAGGCGCTGGGTGCCGGAGAAGCCGGGGGTGATGCCCAGGCCAACCTCGGGCTGGCCGAACTTGGCGCCGCCCTTGCCCTCAGCGTTGGGGCCGGCAGCCAGGATGATGTCGCAGCTCATGGCCAGCTCGCAGCCGCCGCCCAGAGCGAAGCCGTTGACAGCAGCGATGGTGGGGATCTCCAGCTTCTCAATGCGGCGCATCAGGGCGCTGCCCCGCTGGCCCCACTTGCGGCCGCCGGCCACATCCAGGGGGAGCTGCTCGCCGATGTCGGCACCGGCCACAAAGGAACGGCCCTCGCCGGTGATGATGAGAGCGCCCAGCTCGGCGTCCTTCTCCACCTCGGTGATGGCCTGCTCCAGGTCGCCGATGACGGTGGAGTTCAGTGCGTTCAGCGCCTCGGGACGGTTGATGGTGAGAATGCCGATGTTTTCCTGCTTTTCATAACGAAGGGTCTGATACATAAGTAGATTCCTCCTAAAAAATAATATGTAAGCGTCTGTGCTGACGGAGATGTGGGTCCAGCTGCACCCGTCAGCCTATCCATGGTTGTACAGTGAGTAATGTAGCAATTTATGTGCCAAGATTGGCAAGCTGTTTTTCACAAAAATAGGGCTGACAACTGTGCGGGTTCGACAAAAAAACCGGGGTATTTCGGCGGTGTTTTCCTTTTTTCAGCGACCTCATTCGGGCACTATTCAAAAATGAATAGGCTGGATGCGCATATATCTTTCCCTGCGCAGGACATCCTTTCGGCAAGAACCACGAAAGCCGGCGGTTATTTTTTTACAAAAGATACAGAAGAAACTTGGCACTGGCTCTTTCTATTCGTTTTTGAATATGCTATAATCAAAAATGAATAGATCACACGCGGGAGGTACTCTCATGGCGCATACACCTGACCTTCCTCATTTCTTTGAGGAAAATATCAATCTGGAGGGACTTTTCGACATCCTCAGCCCCAAAAACAATCTGGTCCTGGCAGACGATATGATGCTCTCTGACGCAGACGGCATCATTCTCCGGGTCAGTGAGAACTATGAGCGGAACTTTGGCTTTACCCACGATTCCATCGTGGGCAAATCCGCCTTTGATCTGGAGGCGGACGGCACCTTTTCCCCCTGCGTCACAGCGGAGGTCATCCGGCAGAAGAAAAAGATTACCGCCACCCAGACCATCAACCACACCCATAAAAATGTCATGACGGTGGGAATTCCGCTGTTTGACCAAAACGGTGTGCTGAAATATGCCGTGTGCTTCAACACGGTGTCCATGGAGCAGATCAACACCATTCAGCAGAACTACCGGCATTTACAGGACTCCCTGCAGCAGTATACGCAGGAGATCGCGGAACTGCGGCTCCGGGCCACCGCCACGGATCTGGTGGTGAAAAGTCCCGCCATGCAGCGGTTGTGGACACTGATCCTGAACACCGCCAACACGAAGGCCAATATCCTCATCACCGGAGAGACCGGCGCCGGTAAATCGATTATTCTAGGCGCTATCGGCTTGTTACTGGGACAACGGGCCGATATCAAAGCGATCAAGAAAGGCGCCAATAAATGTATTGTAGAAGCACGTTTCAACATCTCCGCCTATCAGATGGAGCCTTTCTTTACCCAAAGAGATTTGGAATATGATCCGAATGAATGTATTATCCGCCGCGAGTTATATGCATCAGGTAAAAGCCGCGCATTCATAAACGATACTCCGGCCTCATTGGCGCAGATGAAGGAACTGGGCGAGAAACTGATAGATGTACATAGCCAGCATCAAAACCTGTTGCTCAACAGTGAGGGATTCCAATTGAATGTATTGGATATCCTGGCACAAAATGACAACGAACTTTCAGCATACAAGGATATTTATACCGAGTACAGAAACGTATGCAAACAGCTGGCCGACTTCATAACGCAAGCCGAGCAAAGCCGGAAGGATGAAGATTACATCCGGTTCCAACTGGAACAGCTGGATGATGCAAACCTTCAGGAAGGAGAACAAACCGAACTGGAACAGGAAGCCGAAACCTTGAATCATGCCGAAGAGATAAAAGCGGGTTTGTACAAAGTGGACCAAATAATGGCTTCGGAAGATGCCAGCCTGTTATCCGCTACCAAAGAATGTATGCAAACCCTGCATAACATAGCGAGAGTGTACACACGTGCCCAGGAATGGATAGGGCGTTTAGACAGTTGTTACATAGAACTGAAAGATCTGTCGCATGAAATAGCAGGCGCACAGGAGGAAGTGGAGTTCAACCCCACCCGTCTGGATTATGTAAATGAACGCCTGAACTTAATCTACTCTTTGCAACAGAAGCATCACGTACAAACAATAGAGGAATTGATAGCCGTGCAAACCGACTATCATGAGAAGCTGAACGCCATCACTTCTTTTGATGACCGTATAGCAGAACTTACCGCCCAAAAAGAAACGCTATATGACAAAGTGATAAAGCAAGCTGCTGTGTTGACAAAACTCCGTTCCCAATCGGGCAAGCACATTGAAAGACAGATGCAAAGCCTGCTGGTTCCTCTCGGTATGCCCAATGTGCGCTTTGTGGTGGAACTGAATCCGCGCAAGGAACCGGACAGTAAAGGGATGGACAGTGTGACATTCCTGTTTTCGGCCAACAAGAATGGAACATTACAAAATGTAGCTTCCGTAGCATCGGGTGGTGAGATTGCCCGTGTCATGCTTTCGCTGAAAGCCATGATAGCCGGAGCTGTGAAACTGCCTACTATCATCTTTGATGAAATAGACACCGGAGTTTCCGGTTCCATCGCCGAGAAAATGGCGCTCATCATGCAGGAGATGGGAAAACAAAACCGTCAGGTCATCAGTATCACCCATCTGCCCCAAATTGCAGCACGCGGCATCACTCATTATAAAGTATATAAGGAAGATACGGAAACAGGCACCAACAGCCACATCCGCCGCCTGACTGATGAAGAAAGAGTAAAAGAAATTGCCAATATGCTAAGTGGGGCTACCTTGACAGAGGCAGCCCTGAACAATGCAAAGGCGCTGATAAGTGGCTAGTGCCAATTACCACTAACCACCTGTCACTAACCATTAACCACTTATTAAATATGTTAGAAAAGAATGAAATGATTTTCGGTGTACGCGCTGTTATTGAAGCCATACAAGCCGGAAGAGAGATAGATAAAGTATTGGTGAAGAAAGATATACAGAGCGAACTGTCCAAAGAACTGTTTACCTGCTTGAAAAATACCCTCATCCCTGTTCAGCGTGTACCCGTGGAGCGTATTAACCGTATTACCCGGAAAAACCATCAGGGAGTTGTAGCATTCATCTCCTCTGTCACCTACCAGAAAACAGAAGATCTGGTACCTTTCCTGTTTGAAGAAGGAAAAACACCCCTATTCGTCATGCTGGATGGAATTACCGATGTACGTAACTTCGGAGCCATTGCCCGTACCTGCGAATGTGCCGGTGCAGATGCCATTATTATTCCCTCGAAAAACAGTGTCAGTGTCAATGCCGACGCAATGAAAACATCAGCAGGAGCTCTGCACACTCTTCCCGTATGCCGCGAACAAAATCTGACTAATACCATCAAGTATCTGAAAGACTGCGGATTCAAGATTGTAGCAGCTACGGAAAAAGGGGATTATGATTACACCAAAGCAAACTATAAAGACCCTGTATGTATCATTATGGGAGCCGAGGACACAGGTGTTCCCTACGAACACCTTTCCCTGTGCGATGAATGGATCAAAATACCGTTAATGGGTAAAATAGAATCATTGAACGTATCGGTTGCCGCAGGTATTCTGATTTATGAAGCTGTAAAGCAACGCGGCTTCACAGAAGACAAAACGGCATCCGCTTTATAAATACCGTATCATCGTTAACAAACAACTAACTATATCATGAAGAAAGTACTTTTGATACTGGCATGCGGCATAGCCGCCCAGCTAAGCTATGCACAAGCAACCCCAAAGTGGGCCGGCAAAGCTAAAAAAGCCGTTTTTTCCATCGTTACATACGATAAAGATAACAAAATCAAGAATACAGGAAATGGATTCTATATCAATGAAAATGGAACGGCATTATCCGATTATACCCTGTTTGAAGGAGCCGAACGTGCAGTAATCATTAATGCGGACAGTAAAGAATTGCCTGTATTGCGTATCTTGGGAGCCAACTCCATGTATGACATCGTAAAATTTAATACTGAAACCGATAAAAAGACCATAGCATTAAAATCGGCATCACAGCCGGCATCGGTAGGTGAAACAGTCTATCTGCTACCCTACTCGACTCAAAAAGCGGCAACCTGCCAGACAGGGACCGTCACCAAAGTAGACACCATCGGCGACAAGGCATATTACTATACACTGGCAATGACAACCAACGAAAAAACAGTAAGTTGCCCTATTATGAATGCCAATGGAGAAGTATTAGGTTTAATCCAAAAAAACGCATCGGATGAAGCCAAGGAAAGTTATGCCATCGGAGCTACATACGGTGCCTCACTGAGCATTACCGCCCTTTCTTTGAACGACATGTCGCTGAATAAAATCGGCATCAAAAAAGGACTGCCCGAAACAGAAGACCAAGCACTGGTGTACCTGTTCATGGCATCTTCACAACAAAATCAGAACGAATATATCACCACATTAAACGATTTTCTGGAACAATATCCCAACAGCGCGGACGGATATATACGCCGTGCCACTACTTATATGGGATTTAATGATGATGAACACAACGCTTTGGCAGATGCCGACCTGAAGAAAGCACTGGAAGTGACAGCCAACAAGAGTGAAACGCAATATAATATCGCTAAATTAATTTATTCGTACACCATCTCTTTAGGTGACAAGAAACCATACGGTGACTGGAGTTACGACAAAGCTCTCTCCATCATTCATGATGCCATGCAAGCCGACAACCAACCCATTTACACACAATTGGAGGGAGACATTCTGTTTGCTATGAAAAAATATCCTGAGGCATACGCCGCTTATGAAAAAGTGAACCAGTCTTCCATAGCCTCTGCCGCTACATTTTACTCGGCAGCCAAAACCAAACAACTGATTGAAGGAACAGATATGAACGAGGTTATTGCCTTGATGGATAGTGCTGTGGCACGTTTCACCAAGCCTTATACATCGGAAGCGGCTCCTTATTTCTATGAACGGGCAGAGATAAAAGCCCAGACAGGCAAATACCGTGAAGCGGTAATAGATTATGATACTTTTTATGATGCCATCGGTGGACGCGTTACAGCCGCCTTTTATCTGCAACGCGAACAGGCGGAAATACAATGTAAAATGTATCAGCAAGCTATCAACGACATTAATAAAGCAGTAGAAATGACTCCTGAGGATGTAGCCATGTGGGTGGAAAAAGGTTCGGTGCATCTACGTGTAGGGCAACATAACGAAGCAATAGAAGCATTGGAAAAGGCTATCTCTTTAGACCCGAAAGCCGCAGCCGCATATCGTATGCTGGGATACTGCCAGATACAATTAAAGAAAAACAAAGAAGCCTGTGCAAACTTTGCCAAAGCAAAAGAACTGGGCGATGAAGTGGTAGACGGACTGATACAGAAGTATTGCAAATAATACCGGAAAGCTCCATCCAAAATCCGCGAATCTTGCTACATGATTTCTGAA
>OMFF01000533.1_pt1 | contig 13155 bp, 8 predicted proteins | sample 1645581 | NCBI WGS metagenome assembly OMFF01 (sample SAMEA103958140, study PRJEB25191) | human gut metagenome | biome: human-associated habitat [ENVO:00009003]; feature: intestine environment [ENVO:2100002]; material: feces | place: Germany | collected 2013/2015
TATAATATTTTTTCATATTATCAGGTACCCTGTCTTCAAAATCCACAAGGACATAATCACCATATGAAAGTATATGTTCCACATTACCCATATTTTCTTCATAATTAAGTGTACATGTACTGAAGCAGAATTTTCCACCGTGTTTTACATATTCTTTTGAATTATCAAGAATCTTTTTCTGGAGCTTGGATAATTCATGGCATTGTTCTTCACTTGCGTGATACTTTATATCAGGCTTTTTATTAAGAATACCAAGTCCGGAACAAGGGAGGTCGGCTATTACCACATCTGCTTTTTCAACAGAATCTTCCCATTTTACCGTAGCATCCTTTACAACAGCTTTGATGTTGCAAAGATTAAGCCTGTCAATATTTTCGTTAATCATCATAACCTTATTGTCGGAAACATCCCTTGCCTCTACAAATCCGGTATTATCCATGAATTCCGCTATATGAAGGCTTTTGCCTCCCGGTGCAGCACACAAATCTATTACATAGCTGTCTTTTTCGGGATTAATTGCATAACATACCATCATCGAACTTAAATCCTGCACGAAAAAATCTCCGTCCGCAAAGGTATTTAATTTATTAAGGTAATCAAATCCCTCTATTTCCAAAGCACAGTCAGGTTCTTCTATTACATTTGCACGGACATTTTCCGCTGTAAGTCTTTTAACAAGTTCTTCTCTCGTACAATGGTTAAAATTGCATCTGACTGTCAGCGGTCTTTTTGAATACTGTGCCTTAAGTATTGCTTCCGTATTCTCTTTACCGTATTCTTTCAGCCATTTATCAACAATCCATCCGGGAGTGGAATATTTTAACCACAACTCCTGTGGCATTTCAATTTTGTTCTTTTCTCTTGCGATGGTTCTCAAAACACCGTTTACAAAACCTTTAAGGGCAGTAAAGCCTTTCTTCACAGAAAGTCTGACTGCTTCGTTACATACCGCAAAATCTTTAACACCTTCCATATATATAAGCTGATATGTGCTCATCCTCAAAATATTGCGTATAACAGGTTTCATTTTATTTACAGGTGTTTTTGAAAAAAGATTAATGATATAATCCAGAGTTATTTTTCTCTCAACCGTTCCAAGAATTGTCCTGCTTATAAAAGAACGGTCAATATTATCAAGATACTGATACTTTTTCAGGGCCTCCGGTAAAACTATATGTGTAAATCTGTCTTTTTCGTTTATTTCAATCAATGCATCAAGAATAATATTTCTGGTATTCACATTCTGGTTCATAATATCATTCCTTCTGTTACGGCTGTGCCTCTTAAAAAGCTTTCCGTATCCATTCTCTTTTTGCCCTCAAGCTGTAATTCAAGGACTTTTATTCCGCCATTACCACAGGCAATGGAAAAAGATTTTTTGGTAACATCATAAATTGTTCCCGGTTCAAGTCCGTCGCACTCACATACAGCGGCTTTCCATATCTTGAGTGTCCTGCCGTTATATACCGTATATGCGGACGGCCATGGATTAAGTCCTCTTATAAGTCTTTCAAGGGTAATGGCATCCTTTGTAAAATCAAGCTTTCCAAGCGATTTGTCAAGTTTACCCGCATAAGTAGAAACGCCCTCCTGCTTTACAGCCCTTGCGGTTCCGTTTTCAATTTCAGCAAGTGTTGATACAAGTGTTCCGGCACCAAGGTCAGCCAGTTTGTCAAAAAGACTGCCACCGGTTTCATCGGGAGCCAGCTCTATTTTTGCCACTTTAAGCATATCTCCCGTATCAAGGCCTTCATCCATCTGCATTATGGTAACTCCGGCTTCTTTTTCACCATCAATTACTGCCCACTGGATAGGTGCGGCTCCTCTGTATTTTGGCAGAAGGGAAGCATGAACATTTACGCATCCGTACTTAGGAAGCTCAAGAATCTCTTTTGAAAGAATCTGTCCGTATGCCACTACCACTATTACATCAGGAGATATTTTTTTAAGTATATCCACAAATTCCGGATTTCTGACCTTTAAAGGCTGAAACACTTCAATATTGTGTTCTAAGGCTTTTACCTTGACGGGGCTCATTGATATTTCCTTGCCCCTGCCTTTTTGTTTGTCGGGCTGGGTTATTACTGCCGCTACTTCATGACCTGCCTGTATTATTGCTTCAAGCGTACTGACGGCAAAATCAGGGGTTCCCATAAATACAACTTTCATATATTACTCCTCGTCTTCGTCATTTACTACTTCCATAAGGCTTCCTTCAACATGGTCGATATATAAATCGCCATCAAGATGTCCCAGTTCGTGGCATATTGCCCTTGCCAGAAGTTCTTCGCCTTCAATCGTATATTCATTCATCTGAAGGTCATAAGCTTTTGCTTTTACATAATTGGGTCTTGTAACAATTCCTGCTTTGCCGGGAATGCTAAGACAGCCTTCCTGTCCGGTCTGTGAACCCGATGTTTCAAGAATTTCAGGGTTAATCATTATAATAGGTCCGTCACCAACATCGATTACAACTATTCTTTTTAAAATTCCTACCTGTGGAGCCGCAAGTCCCACGCCATTTGCCTCATACATTGTATCAAGCATATCTCCTACAAGTTCTTCTGTTTTTTTTGTAATCTCCTGTACAGGCTTACATACTTTTCTTAAAATAGGGTCATCATTAATTCTGATATTTCTTAATGCCATGTTTTTAACTCCTTTTTATCTGAAATCATATTGTATCTGACACTTTGAAAGATATTCGCTGTGTTCTTTCATAAAATTATCAATCTCTTTTTTTATATTCTGAAGTCTTTGGTGTTCTTTATCCTTATAATATATCTGCCGGAAAAAAACATCCTTAACTTTATACACCGGGGCCTTGCCCGGTCCTATTATCTTAGTCCGGCTGTCTGCTTTGTCTGTAAGCTGTTTTATCTTTTCTGACAACTCAGCTGTCTTTTGTTCGTCCTCTGATGCAATCCTTACAGTCATAAAATTATATACCGGCGGATAATCCATAAGCTCCCTGAAAGCTATTTCTTCATTATAAAAACTCTCATAATCGTGATTGCAGGCATGCACAATACTGTAATGCTCCGGTGAATAGGTCTGTATTACGGCATTGCCCTCCTTATTGCCTCTTCCTGCTCTTCCCGCTGCCTGGGTTATAAGCTCAAAAGTTCTTTCTGCCGCCATATAATCCGGCGAATATAATGATACATCTGCAAGAAGAACTCCCACAAGGGTAACATTTGGGAAATCGTGGCCTTTCACAATCATCTGTGTGCCTATAAGAATATCGGCTTCATGGTTTTCAAACGCCTCTAATATCTTTGCATGCCCATCCTTGTTACGCGTAGTATCGGCATCCATGCGTAAAACTTTATTATCAGGGAAAAGTTTTTTAATTTCCGATTCCACAAGTTCAGTTCCGGCTTTAAATCTTCCGATATGTTTTGAACCGCACTCCGGACATATTTTTATACCGGATGTTTCATAACCGCAGTAATGACATACGAGCCTGCCATTCCCATGTTCGGTGAGGGATACCGCACAGTGCGGACATGTAATTACATGTCCGCAGTTACGGCAGCTTAGGAATCCAAGATATCCCCGCCTGTTAAGAAAAAGCATAACCTGTTCTTTCATTGACAGTTTTTCTTTCATAAGTTCCATAAGTCTGTTGCTGAACATCGTCCTGTTACCATTTCTCAGTTCTTCCCTTAAATCAACAATCTCTGCTGTAGGAAATCCCGCAAGGCCTGCCCTGTTATTTAATTCATAAAGTTTAAACCGCCCCGCTTTTGCATTATAATAGCTTTCAAGCGATGGAGTTGCAGAGCCTAAAACCACTTTGGCTCCTGTCATTTTTGCAAGTTCAATGGCTGTTTCCCTTGCATGATACCTTGGAACATTCTCGCTTTTGTATGCACTTTCGTGTTCCTCGTCGATTATTATAAGCGAAAGTCGGTTAAACGGTGTAAAAAGTGCTGACCGCGGTCCAATCATTATTCTTATCTTTCCCGATTTAGCCATTTCAAAACTGTCATATCTTTCGCCTTTTGACATTTTAGAATTTATAACAGAAACGATATCTCCGAATCTGTTATAAAACCTCATCACTGTCTGGTATGTAAGGGATATCTCCGGTATGAGGCATATTACATCACCACCACGGTTTATAACCCATTCAATCAGTTCCAGATACACTTCTGTCTTGCCACTTCCTGTTACACCTTTTATAAGTGATGGCATCATATCTCCATTTTCCATGTCTTTGATTATAGATTCCGCAACGTAGCGTTGTTCTTCATTGAGGAGAATTTTTTCTCCGGACTTTATGGTATTTTTTATGGTGTTTCTGAACATTGTATGTGTTGTTATCTCGATTATGCCTTTATTTTCCAAGGTTTTTACAGTTGTTAAATTTATATTTAATTTTTGGGTTAGCAGTGAATAATCAACAACGGGTGTCTTTGCAAGTGTTTCTAAAAGTCTCGCCCTTGCGGTATATCTTTTTCTTGCTGCTTCTTTTGCATATTCTTCTGCTTCTTCTTTTGAAATAAGAAGATGTATTGTCTTTTTCTCGATATTTCTGACTTTTTCTTTTACAGGCATTACAAGTTTAAGTGCCTGATTCATTGTGGAACCATAATGATTTTTTATCCAGTTGGCTAGTTTTATCATCCTTCCGTCTATTGTGACACTGTGTCCGCAAATCCCTATAAGGGATTTCATTCTGGATATATCTATCTCCGGTTCATCACTTATATCTACGACATAACCGGTCCGGTTGGTTTTCCCGAACGGTATCCGCACTTTCATCCCGATTTCAAGCTCCGGAAGCATTGTTTCCGGAATTATGTATTGAAATATTTTATCCAGTTGTTCATGGGATATATCAACAATTACTCCGGCAAACTTCACTTTATCCACCCTTTTCTATCTTGCTAAATCTTCCATTGCTTTCTGCACAAGTTCTTTATCTGTCTGATGATATCTTACGCCTTTTATTTCCTGATAATCTTCGTGTCCTTTTCCCGCAAGAACGATTATATCTCCCTTTTCTCCGTGTTCGATGGCATATTTAACCGCTTCACCACGGTCTTCAATCATAACATAACTGCCGGAGGTCTTTTTAATTCCGGTCTCAATATCCTGCATTATGAGGGCCGGGTCTTCATCTCTTGGATTATCGCTTGTAATTATGGTTAAATCTGCCATCCTGCCTGAAACCTCACCCATTTCAAAACGTCTGAGCTTAGAGCGGTTTCCGCCACATCCGAATAAACATACTATCCTGTTGGGATTATATTCCCTGAGCGTACTTAAAAGGCTCTCAAGACTCATTGCATTATGTGCATAATCTATCATCACTATGAAATCGTCAGAAACCTTAACAGGTTCTACTCTCCCTGCTACTCTTGTATTATATAAAGCATCAAGCAGAAGTTTGTCATCCACATTGAAATGTTCGGATACGGCTATCGCGCAAAGAGAATTATATACGGAAAATTCTCCCGGAAGAGTAAGTTTTATATTAAGCTCTCTGGTTCCCGTAGTATTATATGAGGTGGTAATATTGCCGCCCTCATGGATATACCTGATATTTTCAGCTTTTAAATCGGCTTTGTTCTTAATTCCGTAAGTCTCAAGGGTGCAGGTATGCCCTTCCATTATTTTATCGAAATATTCGCTGTCTGCATTGCCTATTCCATGTACACACTGTTTGAAAAGTCTGCTTTTGCACTCCATATATTCTTCAAAACTTGCATGTTCATTAGGTCCTATATGGTCAGGTTCAATATTGGTGAACACTCCTATATCAAACAAAATACCTGCTGTTCTGTTAAGCATGAGTGCCTGTGACGACACCTCCATAACAACACAACTGCAGCCTGCCTCAACCATTTGGCTGAAATATTTTTGGATAAGGAATGATTCCGGTGTTGTATTTTTAGATGGGATATGCTCATCACCTATTATTGTTTCATTGGTTCCGATAAGTCCCGCTTTTATGTTACATTTTTCAAGGATATCACGAATCATAAAGGTTGTGGTGGTTTTGCCCTTTGTCCCTGTGATGCCTATTGTTTTAAGTTTTTTAGCAGGATAATCAAAAAATGCTGCCGACATAAGTGCAAGCGCATATCTTGTGTCCGCTGTCTTAATTAAAGTAATATCTTTAAGTTCCTCTGTAACTTCAATATCTTTCTGTACGACAATTGCCAAAACACCTTTTCCGGCCACATCACTTATATATGTATGCCCGTCCGAAACCGCACCTGTCACACATACAAACACATCCAAAGCTCCCGCTTTTCTCGAATCATATACAAGATTCTTAATGTCAATATCAACATTTCCGTTTAAAACTTCGTATTCAAGTTTTTCTAAAAGTTTTGATAATTTCACCTGCTTTACGCCTCCTGTTATTTCTGCAATTCCACCGAATGAACGCAGTTATTCATAAGCATTGCAATAGTCATAGGTCCGACCCCGCCCGGTACAGGTGTTATAGCCGATGCTATAGGGAATACATCATCATAATCCACATCACCGCAAAGAATGCTCTTGCCCGACTCACTCGTTCCCAGTCTGTGAATTCCTACATCAATTACAACAGCTCCTTCTTTTACATATTCTTTTGTAATAAATTTAGGCTTGCCGATTGCAACCACAAGAATATTCGCACGTTTTGTTACTTCCTTCAAATTCTTTGTTCTGCTATGTGCAATGGTTACGGTACCGTTTTCCCTCAAAAGAAGAAGTGCCATAGGTTTACCTACAATATTGCTTCTGCCAACAACAACGCACTCTTTTCCTTCTATCTCAATATTGCTTCTCTTTAAAAGTTCAACAATTCCCGCCGGTGTACATGAAACAAAACCCGGCTGGCCTATGCTTAACGCCCCTACGCTCTGTGGATGAAATCCATCCACATCCTTGGCCGGTGATATTGCCTTAATGACTTTATCTTCATTGATATGTGAAGGTAGCGGAAGTTGCACAAGTATTCCGTTTACCTTATTGTCTTTATTAAGTGTATCTATAAGTTCCAGCAATTGTTCCTCTGTGGTATTTTCTTCAAGTTCGTAAGAAAGTGAGTTGATTCCAATGTATTCACATCCCTTTTTCTTATTACCGACATATACACTTGATGCAGGATCGTTTCCAACCTGGATTACCGCAAGTGTAATTTCAATCCCTTGTTCTTTATATGCTTTAACCTTTTCTTTTAATTCATCTTTTAATTCCTTAGAAATTAATTTACCATCTATAACTTTAGCCATTGTAATTCTCCTTTAAAAAATCAACACATTCGTTAAGTTTCATTCCTCTCGAACCTTTAAATAATATGGCATCACCGGATTTCAGGTTCTTAAGAAGATATTCGTTAATTTCTTCTCTCTTTTTAAATAACTTATAACTTCCGTTAAAACCATCTCCTATATTGGCCGCCATTGTTCCAAAAAGAATCAGTTCATCAATCTTTTTTTCTGCCATATATCCGCCGACTTCTTTGTGATAATCCGCTGACTTATCTCCAAGTTCAAGCATATCTGCAAGAACGGCTATTTTACGTCCATTGTTATTGTAATCACACAAAACGTCAATACCGGCTTTCATTGAATCAGGACTTGCATTGTAGGAATCATCAATAATTGTAACTCCGTTAACATCTGTAATCTGCTGTCTCATTGAGACGCCTTCGTATCCTGCCAGTGCCTTAATGGCTTCCGTTACTTCAATGCCATGTCTTTCGGCTACTGCTATAGCTACAAGTGCATTTCTTACATTATGTTCTCCGAGAACGTTAAGCCTTGCATCATAAGAGCCTTTATTTTTTATATTAACGGTAAAATCAACACCACCGTTTTTTACTTTTATATTGGTTGCAAAATAGTCATTATCATTTCCAAGCCCGAAAGTAATTATTCTGTGTCTCAGTTCTGATTTGTGCTTGTTTAAAATCGCATCATCACCATTAATAAATACAATTCCATCCTTTGCATGGATTGCATCCTGGATATGGAATTTTTCTTCACATATACCGTCTCTGGTCTTAAGCTGTTCTATGTGGGATACGCCTATATTGGTGATAACCGCGTCATCCAGTTCCACCAGTTCTGAAAGCCTTGACATCTCTCCACGCATGCTCATTCCCATCTCTATTACGGCAATCTGGTCATCAGGACTCATTTTCAGCAATGTAAGGGGTACACCAATCTGGCTGTTGCTGTTTCCGCTTGTCTTAAATACCTTATATCCTGCTGAAAGTGCACATGCTATCATTTCTTTGGTGGTAGTTTTACCGACACTGCCTGTTACACCGATTTTTGGCATAATCATAAGCTTACCGTAATATTTACCTATTTCCTGTAAAGCCATTGTAGTATTGCTGACCCTTATATATGGCACATTTCCTGTCATTTCGTCATGTTCGCTTGTCAATACCGCCACAGCTCCGTTGGCTATCGCAGAATCGATAAAAGTATGGGCATCCACTCTTTCTCCTATAATCGGTACAAAAAGTGAGTTTTCTTTTATCGAATTGGAATCTGTACTTACATTTTCAATCGGTATATTCATATCACCGCAAAGCACTTCACCCTTTGTGGCTTTTACGATATCTCTTACATAAAAATTCTGCATAATTCAACTCCTTTAAAGGTGAAAATTAAAATAGGCCTGTAATTTTACCTGTTGTTTCGTCAAAGTCAATATTATCAGCCGCCGGTACTTTAGGAAGACCCGGCATTGTCATTATAGAACCTGTAAGAATAACAACAAATCCTGCTCCTGCACTTACATAAGCATCCCTTACGTTAAGGGTAAAACCTTCAGGGCGTCCAAGCTTAGTCTGATCATCTGAAAGTGAATACTGTGTCTTTGCCATACATACCGGAAAATCTCCCATTCCAAGGTCTGTAATCCTCTTAAGTTCTCTCTCTGCTGCCGGAGAATATGTAACACCATCTGCTCCATATATTTCTTTTGCAACAGTTTCAATCTTTTCCTTAAGTGACAGGCTATCATCATAGAGCACTTTGAAATTGCTTTCCTTGTGCTCGATTGTTTCAAGTACCTTGTTGGCAAGATCAATTCCGCCTTCGCCACCCTTCTCCCATACCTCTGAGAGTGCAAATTCACAGCCTCTTTCCTTACAGAACTGCTCTACAAAATCAGTCTCAGCCTTTGTATCTGTGACAAATGAATTTAATGTGACAACTACAGGCACTCCAAACTTGTGAAGATTCTCAATATGCTTCTCAAGATTTACGATTCCAGCCTTAAGTGCATCAAGATTCTCTGATGAAAGCTCATCCTTCTGCACGCCGCCATTATATTTTAATGCTCTGATTGTTGCAACAAGTACAACTGCATCCGGCTTAAGCCCTGCCATACGGCACTTGATATCAAAGAACTTCTCTGCGCCAAGGTCTGCGCCAAAGCCTGCCTCAGTGATAACATAGTCTGCAAGCTTTAATGCTGTCTTTGTGGCACGGACACTGTTACAGCCATGTGCTATATTGGCAAAAGGTCCACCGTGAACTATTGCCGGTGTATGCTCAAGTGTCTGGATAAGGTTCGGCTTTAAGGCATCCTTTAAGAGAGCTGCCATAGAACCTGTAGCCTGAAGATCATCGGCTGTGACAGGCTTTCCGTCAAAGGTATATGCCACAATAATTCTTCCAAGTCGCTTCTTTAAATCTGCCATATCATCGGCCAGACAGAGTATTGCCATAATTTCAGATGCTACAGTGATGACAAAATGATCTTCTCTGACCATTCCGTCCATCTTGCTTCCAAGACCAACAACGATATTTCTAAGGACACGGTCATTCATATCCATACATCTCTTCCATACAATCTGGCGCGGGTCGATGCCAAGCTCGTTTCCCTGCTGGATATGATTGTCAAGAAGTGCGGCAAGCAGATTGTTCGCAGATGTAATTGCATTTAAATCCTCCATTGGGACAACCTGTGCATATCCGCCACCGGCTGCTCCTCCCTTGATACCAAAGCAAGGTCCTAGTGACGGCTCACGAAGTGCGATAAGTGCTTTCTTCCCAAGGCGTCCAAATGCCTCTCCAAGACCGACGCTTGTGGTTGTCTTTCCCTCCCCTGCAGGAGTCGGGTTAATAGCTGTAACGAGTATGAGCTTTCCGTCAGGATTTTTCTTTGTGCGATTGATGAGCTCATCAGAAATCTTTGCCTTATACTTTCCATAAAGCTCTAAGTCATCCTCTTCAATCCCTATAGATGCTGCTACATTGTAGCTTCCTGTGCGATCTGAATATCTGTTTTCATTTTTCTTTGCTCCTTTGTGTTAATTATTCTCTAATATAGTATCTAATTCCTCTTTAGTCACCAGAACCTTGCGGGGCTTTGTCCCCTCCTCAGGTCCCACTACACCGGCCTCTTCGAGCTGATCCATTATGCGGGCCGCCCTGTTGAAGCCAATTTTAAGGTATCTTTGAAGCATTCCGATTGAAGCCCGTTCCTTATCTGTGATAATTGACGCTGCCTCCGCAAAGTAAGAGTCCCTGCCATCATCCGTGTTTTCCACATCTGAAATGGTAACGGTTGTATTTGTCGTATCATTCGACAGGCTCTCCATCTTTTGTGCCACATCATTACTGTACTGTGCATTCTCATTATTTTCAATAATAAATTTCACAATATCGGAAACTTCTTTATCTGAAACGAATGCGCCCTGTACTCGAAGGGGCTTCGGAACACCCTGTGGGTCAAATAACATATCTCCCTTTCCAAGGAGCTTTTCCGCACCATTCATATCAAGTATGGTACGACTGTCAACACCGCTTGTAACCGCAAATGCGATACGGCTTGGCATATTCGCCTTGATGAGACCTGTAATAACATTAACAGAAGGCCTCTGTGTGGCTATGATCAGATGTATACCGGCTGCTCTCGCAAGCTGTGCCAGCCTGCATATTGCCTCCTCTACATCCTTTGATGCAACCATCATAAGATCTGCAAGCTCGTCAACTATAATGACAATCTGTGGCATCTTTGGCGGTTTTTCTGTATCCTTGCCATCCATTGCATCAATCATGGCATTGTAACCGTTTATTTCCCTGACACCACTGTTTGCAAACTTCTCGTATCGGTCTGTCATCTCTGAAACCGCCCAGTTTAATGCTCCTGCAGCTTTTTTAGGATCTGTAACAACCGGAATCATCAGATGAGGTATGCCATTGTATACACTAAGCTCAACCACCTTCGGATCAATCATAATCAGCTTTACCTCATCCGGCTTTGCCTTGTATAGTATACTCATGATAATTGTATTGATACAAACTGACTTACCTGAGCCGGTAGCACCTGCAATTAAAAGATGTGGCATTTTTGCGATATCCGTAACCTTAACCTTGCCTGCAATATCTTTTCCCACTGCAAAGGTAATCTTTGATTTGGCATTTTTAAATTCTTCAGACTCCACAAGCTCCCTGAAGGAAACAGCAACACTCTGGCTGTTTGGCACTTCGATGCCCACAGCGGCTTTTCCCGGAATAGGAGCCTCGATTCGTATATCCGCGGCTGCCAGATTAAGCTTTATATCATCTGCCAGATTCACAATCTTTGATACCTTCACTCCAAGCTCCGGTGTGATTTCAAACCTTGTAACAGCAGGACCGCAGCTTATATTATTCACCTTCGCATTCACCCCAAACACATTAAGAGTCTGTTCAAGCTTTGCCGCCGTTTCACGCAGATGAGCCTGCGAATCACCGGTTTTCCCCCTGTCAGGAGCCTTAAGCAGATCAACAGCCGGAAATACATACGGCTTCTGCTGGATTGCATTTTCTGCATCATTTATCGCTATCTGCTCACTGACTTTTTCAACCTCTTTGGCAAGCTCATCCTTGTCTGATTTGACCTTTTTCTTACCTGGCTCTGCTGCAGGTGGTTTTGTCATTACCGCATCTGCAGCCGGAGCTGATAATTTTGATTGCAGCTCATTATCTTTTTGTATGTCAAAATCATCAGATATATCAGGCTCCACGCAGCCCGATATAGGTATCTGCGACACATGGCTTGCAGCTGTGCCACCCAAAACCGAAACAGGCTCCGATGCCACACCAAAGTCCGGTGTCTGCACTATTTCCCCTGCATCCCCTGATGTAAGGCTTGTCGTCTTTTTCTCCTTTATTGCAGGTGAACTCGGATAATTCTCTATAGTTATCTCACCAAGCGCATCTGTAGCTGCTGCACCTTGTCCAAATATCCCCACATGCGCTGTATCACTACCTGTCATGCCTGAATCTAGCGCGTTTTCACTGCCATCAATTTTTGTATCAAGTGACACGCCTGTTATCTTATTGTCCATCCTTCGACCGGCACGCTTACTCCTTCTGCCACCTTTTGCGGTCTCCTTTATGTCGCTGTCTGTATTATCTGAAGCTAAACCCTCTCTTGTCTGACGCTCTCTTGACTTATACTGCCGATACTCCTGATATCTCTCATTATTCTCACGCGCTGACTCGTATACCTTTCGGCCGCCGTTTCTCATACCCTTCATGAATGATTTACCGGTAATGAGCACAAGACAGATAATCATCACAACTATTGTCACCACGTATGCACCTATAATTCCTACCGCCGGAACTAAAATGCAGCCTATAAGAGCACCTACAAAGCCACCACCTGAATGCCTTTCAACACTGTCAATGTATGACTGCACCGGCGAAACCGCGAATTCACCATACACTGCCAGGTACATAAACACACATATAAACCATATGAAAACTATGGTCATAACAAGCTTCATGATAGCATATGAATTGCCCTTATTGGACACAGCAAAAAAGCTGCCCACCAGAAGCACAAGCGGAAAAATATATGCCACCATTCCAAATATACCAAAAAGGAAACCGCTTACTGCGTTTCCCAAATGACCGCCTATTCCAAAATTGCTTATAAATAAAAGGATTGAAACAGCTACTACTATCCAGAGAAATATTTCCTTTTTAAAGGCCTGCTGCCTCTCTATCTGAGCCATTCTCTCCTTTTTTGTCTGTCTTTTTGCTGAGGATTTCTTCCTCGTTGCCATCTAACTAACCTCCGTATTTTGATTTACAGAGTATATAATAACATATTTCTTCTGTCCTGTGTAAATTTTCTAAAGTAATTTTTCGATTTTGTGATTAAAGGGTCAAAAGGTATCATCGATTCATGCTT
>OMFF01000545.1_pt1 | contig 13024 bp, 12 predicted proteins | sample 1645581 | NCBI WGS metagenome assembly OMFF01 (sample SAMEA103958140, study PRJEB25191) | human gut metagenome | biome: human-associated habitat [ENVO:00009003]; feature: intestine environment [ENVO:2100002]; material: feces | place: Germany | collected 2013/2015
CCGCCGCAACCCGCAATCATGCATGAACACGCCAAAGCAAACGCAACGACTACCGACGTAAGGCATACGCGCCACCATTGCTTTTTCGAAGCCTTCATTCGACGCTCCTTCCCCTTCGATGAATTTGAGGAAAGCGTACGAGAGGAAGGCGACGCCAACCAGAACAGAGCGGCCCAAATCGGCACCAAGAAAAAGACCACGCGTCCAAAATGACAGCGCGGCCTATGGTTTCATTACGATACTAATCTTAGTAACTTTTTGTTAGTTAATCTCTTTTAAAGAGTAATGCAATATCAAAAAGAAAGTATTACAGTTTCTATTGGAGCCTTATTCGATATCTAAAAGGAAGCATTAGCGGTATCTTTTTAATACCAGCATCCCACTATTTACAAAGCTCCCAAAAAGTAACCGCACTTGCCGCCGCTACATTCAGGCTATCGACCCCGGGGCGCATGGGAATGCGCACCGTGTAATCGCAGGCGGCAATGGTGGTGTGGGCAAGGCCATCACCCTCGGTGCCCAGCACGATGGCCAGCTTTGGCTCGGCGGCCAGGGCGGCATCGTCGATAGAAACCGAAAGGTCGGTCAGCGCCATGGCGGCGGTCTTGAAGCCGAGAGCGTGCAGCTGCTGCATGCCCTGCTCCGGCCAGTCGGCGGCGGTGGAGCCGATCTGGGTCCAGGGCACCTGGAACACGGTGCCCATGCTGACCCGAACGGCCCGGCGGCACAGGGGATCGCAGCAGGAGGGAGTGACGAGCACCGCGTCCATATTCAGGGCGGCAGCACTGCGGAAGATGGCCCCGATGTTGGTGGAATCCACAATGCCTTCCAGCACGGCCACCCGGCGGGCATTGCGGCAAACTTCCTCCACCGTGGGCAGCAGGGGACGGTGCATCGCGCACAGCACGCCGCGGGTCAGCTCGAAGCCGGTCAGCTGGGCCAGCATGGCGCGGTCAGCGGTATACACCGGGGCGTTCCCGCAGCGGGCCAGAACCTCACTGGCCGGGCCGGTGATCTGTTTGCGCTCCATTAAAAAGGAGATAGGCTGATACCCGGCGTCCAGTGCGCGGGCAATCACCTTGGGGCTTTCGGCAATAAAAATGCCTTTTTCCGGTTCCAGGCGGCTGCGCAGCTGAGCCTGGGTCAGCCGGGCGTAAACGTCCAGCTCCGGGGCGGCAAAATCAGTAATTTCAATCACGTTCGGCATACAAAAAGGCGCTCCTTTGCAAAGCTTTGCCTTTATTGTAGCACACCGCAGAAAATCTGGCAAAAAGCATTGACAGGACTAGATAGATGCAGTATCATCCAAATGGTTGATAGTACATCTAACTTGAAAAGGAGGCCAAACATGCAGGCAGAACAGAACAAGGATCCGACCGAGCGGCAGATGACCAAAATTGCGCGGGAAGTGGCCAAGTTTACCGTACAGATGATGAAAGCCGATGGCATTGGCACGGCAGAGTTTGATTTTATTCATCTGGTACGCCACAACCCCGGTATGACCCAGGCGGATGTGCGTGCGGCCCTGAAGATTGATAAGGGGGCGGCCGCCCGCCGTGCGGCCAGCCTGGAAGCCAAGGGCTACCTGGTGCGCAAACCGAACCCGGACGATGGCCGCAGCCAGCTGCTGTATGCCACGCCCAAGGCCGAGGAACTGAAAAACTCCAAAGCTGCGATTGAAACCGTATTTTATGCCTGGCTGGTGGAGGAACTGCCGGAGGCTGAACGGGAAGCCTTTTGCAAAACGCTGGAAACCCTGTATTGGCGCAGCAAAAACCAGCGGCGGGCAGGGTTCCCGGATGTGACGGCGCGGGTGCAGCAGATGAATGGGGAGGAAATGCAGGATGAAGAACACGGAAAGCGCCCCGGTGCGCCAGCCGGACCGGGTGCTGAGCTACTTCGAAAACCAGAGGCCGGTGCTGGCGGTGGTAACGGTATCGGGCCTGATCTATAACCTGGGTCTGGTGGTCGGCCCCTGGTTTGAGGGCCAGCTGGCCCAATGCCTGCTGGGCATTTTGAACGGGAACGAAACCTTTGCCGCCATGGCGGCGCTGTGTGCGGGCTATTTGATTGCCATTGCGGTGGTGCAGGGGTCGCGGTTCATCAAGCGGCTGTATGTGCGCAAGTTTGCCAACAACATCAACCGCAGCATGAAACAGGTGCTGTACGCCAATCTGGTGCGGAAAGACAAGGTTGAACTGGAACAGGCCGGCACCGGCACCCTGATGACCAAAGCTATTTCCGATGTGGACGCCTGTGCCGAGGGCATGCGCAAGTTCACCACGGAAATTTTTGATACTGGCATTGCCCTGCTGGCCTATGCCGTGATGCTGCTGGGGTACGACTGGCGGCTGGCGCTGCTCTGCCTGGTGTTTGCGCCGATCTCCTATTATATTGCCGAGCAGATGAAAACCCTGGTGCAGCGCACCGGCGCTGCCAACAAGGAGAGCACAGGCCGCCTGAGCGCCGCCACACTGGACCGGGTGTCCGGCGCGCTGACCTACCGCGTGTATGGCTGTGAGCCGCAGCGCGATGCCGCGTATGAAGCCTGTCTGCAGGATTACGAGCGTACCGCCGTCAAAGCCGGGCTGCCGGTGGCCGCCATGCCGCCGCTGTACGGGGTCATCTCGATGACCGGCGTTCTGTTTATCTTTACCTTTGGCGCGCGCAATGTGGCGGGCACCGGCTGGGCCGCCTGGGATATTGCAGCGTTCACCACGTTCTTGTCCTGCTTTGGCAAATTGGCGGTCAAATCCTCCCACGCGGCAAAGCTGTTCAACGCGGTACAGAAAGCCCAGGTATCCTGGGGACGCATCAAACCGCTGATGCGCCAGCCGGACCCCCTGCCGGAAGAGATCCCGGCCAAGCCGGAAACCCTGACCGTGAACAAGCTTGGCTTTGCCTACCGGGGCGGGGCACCGGTTTTACAGGATGTTACCTTTACCGCGCAGCCGGGCCGGATTTTTGGCATTACCGGCGCGGTGGCCTGCGGCAAATCCACACTGGGCAAAGCGTTTTTGTGTGAGCTGCCCTATACCGGTTCCATCCAGTACGGCGGGCGTGAGATGGCCGGCATGACGGACGCGGAGCGCTGCGGCGTGGTTGGCTACCTGGGACATGACCCCGAGCTGCTGAGCGACAGCATCCGCAACAATATCCTGCTGGGCAGAGATGACGACGCCTGGAAGTACCTGCGGGCTGTCTGCCTGGAGGATGAAGTAAAAGCGATGCCGAACGGCCTGGATACCCGCGTGGGCGATGGCGGCGTGCGCCTGTCCGGCGGGCAGCAGCAGCGTTTGGCGCTGGCCCGCACACTGGCCCACCCGCGCCCGCTGCTGGTGCTGGACGACCCGTTCTCGGCCCTGGACCGCAAAACAGAAGAACAGGTTTTTGCCAACCTGCGTAAAATGACCGCGGGCAGCACCGTGCTGCTGATCAGCCACCGGCTGTACCTGTTCCCCCAGATGGATGGCGTGTTGTGGATACAGGACGGCAAAGCAGTCTGTGCAGCCCACGAGGAACTGATAGTGCAGAACCCGCAGTATGCCGCGCTGGTAAATGCCCAGGAAGGAGGCGAGCAGGATGAACCGGAAAAATGAGACCGTGCGCAGCGTTGTGCTGGGTACCGTGCGCCGCCAGCCGCTGCTTTGCACTGCGCTGGTGCTGGCCGTGGCCGGTGCGGTGGCGGCAAGCCTGCTGCCGCCGCTGGTACTGGGCCGCGTGGTGGACCGCCTGACGGCCCGGCAGGTGGTGCCCTTTGCGCTGGCGTTGGGGTACTTTGGGCTGCTGGCACTTTCCGGCGGGTTGGATTCCCTGCGGGAAAGTCTGCTGACCGTGTTTGGCCAGAAAATGACCCACGCCCTGCGCAGCGCCATGTGCGCCAAGCTGGACAAGCTCCCGGCGGAAGCCTTTGTAAACCAGGAATCCGGCGCGGCGGTTTCTCGCTTTGTGGGTGATGTTGACACGGTGGAAGAGCTGTTCACCTCCGGCATCATCAGCATGTTTGCGGATGCCTGCCGCCTGTGCGGCATTCTGGCCGTGATTTTTGCAGAGAACCGCGGGTTGGCGTTGATCCTGCTGGTGGTTTTGCCGCTGCTGTATCTCTTTACCCGCGTGGTGCAAAAGCGGATGCTGAAAGCGCAGCTGCAAAACCGTGCCGCTGTGGCGCGGGCTTCCGCCCATGTGCCGGAAACGCTGCGCTGCATCCGCACCATCCACACCCTGCGGCGGGAAAATTACATGGAAAAAGCCTATGACGAAGCGCTGGACGACAGCTTTGCCGCGGTGGAGAAAACCAATTTTTACGATGCCTGCTATTCGCCTGTGATTTTGATTATGAACGCGGCGGTGGTGGCGCTGGTCATGCTGCTTTCCGCAGCGGGCAGCCCGGAAGTGAGGGCGTTCTTTGGCATGTCGGTCGGCACGGCTGTGGCGGTTATTGCCTATATTTCCCAGGTGTTCACCCCGCTGGAAAGCATCGGCATGGAGATTGAGACGATTCAATCCGCTGTGGCCGGTGTGCGGCGCATCAACGGCTTTTTGGCGCAGGCAGAGCGCGTTCCCACCGCTGAAACCGCCCCGCAGGCCGTGCCGGGTGCCCCCAGCGTGGAGCTGCAGAACGTGCATTTTGGCTATGAGAGCGATGAGGAAGTGCTGCACGGCCTGAGCTTTGCTGTGCAGAAAGGCGAGCAGGTCACCCTGACCGGCCGCACCGGCGCGGGAAAGAGCACCATCTTTAAGCTGCTGCTGGGCTTGTACCGCCCGCAGCAGGGCCAGGTGATGCTGAACGGTGTGGAAGCCGCCACACTGCCGGATACTGCCCGCCGCCCGCTGGTTGGCTATGTGGAGCAGAGCTTCCGCCGTGTGCCGGGCACCGTGCGGGACCAGATCACCCTGTTTGATGCCGCCATCACCCCGCAGCAGGCGGAGGATGCCGCCCGCACCGTGGGCCTGCATGATGCCATTGCGGCGCTGCCCGAAGGGTACGATACCCCGTGTACGCCGGGCATCTTCTCGCAGGGGCAGTGGCAGCTGCTTTCCATCGCGCGCGCCATTGCAGCCGGGCCGCAAATCTTGCTGCTGGATGAAATTACCGCAAACCTGGACGCCGGAACAGAACAGACTGTTCTGGATGCTTTGCAGTGCGCCGGTCAGAACCGCACCGTGGTTTCCATCAGCCACCGGCTGTACAACCGCACCGGCGGGCGAAGCATTGAGATCTGACACTGACCACTTTAAGCACCGAAAAAGAGCAATTTTTGACCCTTTACAGCGGGCGGCGGCTGTACTAAAATAATCCCTGCTTTGGGGGTGTGGCTTGGAAATTGAGAATTCAGGTTCCCGGCACCTCCTGGGGAGGAAAGTACCATGGCAAAAGACTTAAGGCAAGCCGTTCCCGGTGCTGCTGCAGTTCACCATGCAAGGGCAGTGAGAAATCTGCTGGACAGCTCCGGTGTTCGATACATTTATCTTCCACCATATAGTCCTGATCTGAATCCTATTGAAAAGCTCTGGTCGAAGGTGAAGGCTTTCCTTCGTAAATTCAAGGCACGGACCCTGGATGCTCTTCCGAACGCGATACAATGTGCTTTTCAGACAGTTTCGCTTTCTGACTGCTCAGGCTGGTTCCATTCCTGCGGCTATTCGCCTTATTTTTTGAAAATTGCTATAGAAGCAGTGCAGGCACAGGTTTGGACGCGCCTGTTCTGCTTTTGATTTTAGAAATCAATAGGAACCCGCGGAGAACACATACCCGCCGCAGCGGCGGCATTGGCTCAACACGGCACGGCAGGCTTCGTCCGCCTGACGCAGATACTCTTTTTTGCGGGCGGTTTCGGCGTGCTGCTGCTCCTGCATGGCCCGCCAGCGGGGGCAGGTTTTGTGGCAGCCTTCAAACGCACAGGTACAAGTGGAACGGCAGGGAAGCATGGGACATCATCCATCCTTTCAATCCAGAGCTTGCCCAAAATGGTTTGATCTGGTCGGCAAAGAAGTATTTGACGATAATTCCAGTATATCGGGGCCAAACGGGCGCTGCCACCATGGCGGCGTTATATTTGTGTAAATTTTGCGTGAGGTTGACGGCGGTGAAGCTGCGTACTGGGTGGGGTGTTTGTCGGGATGTTGGCGGCGCGGGGCAGCATCCATATCGACCATGCTATTCTGGGCAGCGGCGGCCTGGAGCAGAACAGCCCGCTACCAGCAGCACTTTGCCCGGCCCATCCTGCACGAACAGGATTTGCAGCAGGAAGAACTGCTGGCCGGCTACCCGGAGCGCTGGGGCAACCTGGTGCGGGACATCTGCCTGAGCGAGTGAGGGCCGGGAAATAAAACGATAAACTATAAAAAGAGAAGAGCTTGGCGGCTGGTATGGGCCGAGAAGCTCTTCTTTATTATATCATGATTCATATACGTGCTGGCGCTGGAATTATTCCTGCACCGGTGCGGGGTCCACGTTCAGGATGTCATTAAAATAGTTGTTGGCAATCATAAAAACACCCATTGTGGTAATTACCACAAGCTGCTCTTCAGTAAAGGTTTGCTGCATCAGGCGCATCAGGTCCTCCGGCACATGCTTGGGGTCACGGGCAATGGCGCGGCCATATTCGATCAGCAGGCGCTCATCATCGGTAAAATCAAAGGTGGCAAAGTCAATATGGTTCTTTTCCAGCAGGCGGGAAAAATAGGCGCTGCATACCAGGCAGTCATTTTGCAGCGAAATGGCGTACTCATAAAAATCTGCGGCGCGCTTGCCGATCAGCCGCTGTAGCTCACGGTCCAGCTCATAGGAGTTTTCTTCCAGCGTATGGAACGCCGTTACATTATGCAGCAGGGTCAGCTTTTCGTTGGTCAGCTGGTAGCCCTGGGCCAGGTGGTTATCCACCGCGGCGCGGACCTCCTGCGGGGCTGTGGAAAGGTCAATCTTTGAAATATATGACATAGCGGGTCTCCTGTTTATGCAAAATAAACCCATTACTTAACTTGATAAGTTGGTTGATAGTGCTGCCAGTATACCATCTGCCGGGCGGTACGTCAACGCCAAACGGGCAAAAACAGGATTGCAGAGAGAAAAAATTCGTGCTACACTGGCAGAAAGTGAAACTGCGAAAGGGATGCAGAACAATGGAAAAGGAACAGGCATTGCAAGCCCTGTTGGATCAAGTGGTCCGGCAGGGGGATTTTATCGGTGTCAGCGCGCTCTACCTACGGGATGGCAAACAGCTGGCTTATGCACAGGCGGGCATGGCGGACCGGGAACGGGGCATCCCCTTTGCGCGGGATACCATCTGCCGGGTGTTTTCGATGAGCAAGCCCATCACGGCCTTTGCGGTGATGAAGCTATGGGAGGACGGCAAACTGGACCTGGATGCCCCGGTGGCAGCCTATCTGCCGGAGTTCGGGGATGCCGAGCATACGAACCTGACAATCAGGCAGCTGCTCTGCATGACCTCCGGGTATGGCTACAATGATAACGATTCGGTACAGTCGGCGGGGTTGGGCAGGCTGTATGATGAAATTTCGGAATCCTTTACCAAAGGCGGGCAGCGTACCACGCGTCAGGTGATTGCCGAAATGGCGAAGCTGCCGCTGCTGTACCGCCCCGGCAAGGGCTGGCGGTATGGCGTCAGCGCGGATATCCTGGCCGCAGCGGTGGAAGCCGCCAGCGGGATGAACTACCGCGATTTTTTGAAGCAGAACCTGCTGAACCCGCTGGAGATGGTGGATACGGATTTTTATGTGCCGGAAGCCAAGCGTGGCCGGTTTGCCCAAGCGTATGATTTCAATTCCGGCGCAGCGGTGCCCGATGTGGTGAACTACCTTGGCATCCAGATGAACATGAAAAGCCTGCCGGAGTTCCTTTCCGGAGGGGCAGGCATGGTTTCGACCATTGACGATTATGCCCACTTTGCCACCATGCTGATGAACGGCGGCGAATGGAACGGCTGGCGCCTGCTGAAACCGGAAACGGTGCAGGCGATGGCGGAGCCGCTGCTGAACGCAGAGCAACGCAAGATTTTTGTGGGGCAGGATACCATGCGCCTTGGTATGAGCTATGGCCATTTGATGAGTGTCTGTGTTGCCCCGGAGGAAAGCCCGGTGCCGCTGCACCTGGGGGAATACGGCTGGGATGGCAAGCTGGGAACCCTGTTCACCAACGACCCTGCAACCCGCAGCAGCCTGCTGATGATGCTGCAGCGCAACGGCCCCTGGGACAGACTGGTCAACCTGCGCGTTGGCGTAAAGAAAATTTTGTGGGAATGAGGGGGATGATGGCATGGAGCCATACCGCCCGAACTGTTATAAGATACCGGAAATGAACGGCCTGCGGGTGCTGCTGGTGTTTATCGTCAGCTGGTACCACTTTTGGCAGCAATCCTGGCTGACGCCGAGCATTGGCAGTTACTCTCTGGATTATCTGCTGCGCGCCGGGTATATGCCAGTGGACGGAACGATTTTGCTTTCCGGCTTTTTGCTGTTCCTGCCCTATGCCCGTGCCATGCTGATGGGAGAGGCGGTACCGAACACAAAACAGTTTTACCAGCGCCGCATCATGCGCATTGTGCCCAGCTATTATTTTGTCACGCTGGCGCTGCTGTTTGCCGTGGCGCTGCCTTGGCACCTGTACCATAACAGCTCCGATATGGTGCGGGATGTTGTGATGCACCTGACTTTTACCCAGACGTTTAACCCGGCAACCTATATTGCAACCCCCATCGGGGTGGCTTCCTGGACCATTGCAATCGAGATGCAGGCGTATTTGATCTTCCCGCTGCTGGCGCGGTGGGCGATGAAAAATCCCCTTGGCACCCTGATGACAATGGCAGCGGGGACGTTCGCCTTCCGCGGGTGGTGCGTCTGGCGGCTGGATGAATACAATATGGTGGTCAACCAGCTGGCAAACTTTTTGGACATATACGCGCTGGGCATGGGGGCGGCACTGCTGTATGTCTGGCTGGTGCAGCGCTACCCGGCAGCGGAAAAACGCAAAGCGATGGCATGGCAGGGGATCGCAACGCTGCTGTGCGTGCTTTCCACCTGGGGGATGCTGCGCATTTTCCGGGTGCAGGCAGGGGAGAGCGGCATCACTCAGACGAGACGAAGTCCCGCGGGCAATACCTGCCGCTGCTGGGGCTGGCCGTTGCGGGAATCCTGCTCACCCTGCCGTTTGCGGCGCGCCCGCTGCGCTTTTTGATGGGCAACCGGGTGATGGGCTGGCTGGCGGCGATTTCGATGAACTACTACCTGCTGCACCAGAACCTGGCCGTTCACCTGAAACGGCTGGGCGTTCCACCGTCCGTCAGCGCGGAACCGAACCGGGCAGGGGAGCAGCCGTGGCAGCTGCAATATACCCTGCTGTGCTTTGGGCTGTCCCTGCTGGGGGCAGCGCTCATTACGCTGTTGATTGAAAAGCCGTGCGCGAAGGTGTTGAAAAAGATGTTTGCGCGTGGAAAAGCGGAAAACAAGGCGTAACGTGCTGTGGGAAAGCGCGGACATTGATGACCTGATAAGCAAAAAAGGCACCGCCGGACTTTTCATCCGGTGGTGCCTTTTTGGCTATAAAGATAGAAAAAAACAAAGTTTATGGTGCGGCTGCAGTAGTTTGTTGCATTGGGTGACAAAATATGATGTGCTTTTTAAGCTGCATCTGCAGCAGGCACTGCACACAACGGCAGGCGGTTGGCCCCACTTCCGAGAGAAGGTGAGAACCATGCGTTTTACATTCACTTTCTATGTTGGCCGAAAGACGATCACGCTGGGTTTAGTGGTAAAAAGCAAGAACCGCCACCCTGGCCGGTGACGGTTCTTCAATGAACTCGATAACCTAAAAGGATCAACCGCTATAACATGCCCGGCGGGGCTGTCAATAAGTATGGCTACAGCACATTCTGCTTGCGGAAAGCGCTGGGGGTCATGCCTTTTTCTTTTAGGAACACGCGGTTAAAGCTGCGGATGGTGCCAAAGCCGCACTGTTCGGCCACCTGGGTGATGGGCAGACTGCTGCCCTGCAGCAGCGCGGCGGCGTGGCTGATGCGGTACTGGTTGATAAAACCCTGAAAGCCGGTGTGCAGGCTGTGGTTGAAGTAGGCCGAAAGATAGGTGTAATTATATCCAAGATCGCGTGCCATCTGTTCCAGCGTCAGGGTGTGGGTGTAATTCTTTTGCACATAGTCGATAATTTTGGAGGAAAGGTGGGCATCCACATCCGGCACGGGGCGCGGCTGCAAAAAGCACTGTTCCAACGCTGCACCGCAAATCAGGTAAAGCCCGGCCAGCTGCTTGCAGCGGTTGCCGCCCGGCCAGAGCAGCTCCATCAGGGGCGCAGCTTCCATGCGGAACACAGGGGTGATAAACTCCCGCTGGCCCAGCTGAGAAATAAATTCTGGCACCCAGTCGGTAGAAAACACCCATAACACGCTCTGAGATTCGCCAATGGTGCGGTAGCTGTGGATTTGGTCCGGCAGCACCAGCAGGGCTTCGCCGGGGTGAACTTCGTACTGCTCGTTTTCCAGCGTACAGGCCAGTGTGCCGGACTGCACACACAGGAATTCAAAGCTGTGGTGCAGATGCGCCGGAAAATTAAAGTTATGGTCGCGCTGGCAGTACAAATAATTGTGCTGGTCAGAACGCTCAGACTCATAGAACAGCATACGGGGGAACCTCACTTTCTTGTTACACAAAGTTTGGCCGGGTGAAAACACCAAAACATCCAAACTTCTGTCTATTATTTTATACGCTCTTTCTTGCACTTGCAAGGGGAAATTCGGTAAAATAAAGAAAAAGCGGAGGGAACCGCAAGAAAAAACACAACGCAAAGGAGAATGGCTCATGTACTACATTGGTATCGATCTGGGTACCTCGGCAGTCAAGCTGCTGCTGATGCAGGGCGACGGGCAGATCGCCAACATTGTAAGCCGCGAATATCCCATTGCATTCCCGCATCCGGGCTGGAGCGAGCAGAACCCCGCAGACTGGTGGGACGCTGTCTGTGCAGGTATTCCGGAGCTGCTGAACGGCTTTGATGCTTCGCAGGTGGCCGGTATTGGTGCCGGCGGCCAGATGCACGGCCTGGTGGTGCTGGATGCACAGGACAAAGTGATCCGCCCCTGCATTTTGTGGAATGACGGCCGCACCCAGAAGCAGGTGGAATACCTGAACAACGTCATTGGCAAAGAAAACCTGAGCAAGTACACCGCAAACATTGCATTTGCCGGCTTTACCGCCCCCAAACTGCTGTGGATGCGCGATACCGAGCCGGAAAACTTTACAAAGATCAGCAAGATCATGCTGCCGAAAGACTACATCAACTACAAGCTGACCGGCGTACACTGCACCGATTACTCCGATGCTTCCGGCATGCTGCTGCTGGATGTGCAGCACAAGTGCTGGAGCAAAGAAATGCTGGATATCTGCGGCGTTAGCGAAGCCAAGATGCCCAAGCTGTTTGAAAGCTGGGAGCCGGTTGGCACCCTGACCGCCGAAGCTGCTGCCAAGCTGGGTTTGCCGGAAGGCGTTAAGGTCTGCGCCGGCGCCGGCGACAATGCTGCCGCTGCTGTTGGCTGCGGCGCTGTGGGCAACGGCAAGTGCAACATCTCGCTGGGAACCTCCGGTACCGTGTTCATCACCAGCAGCACCTTTGGTGTGGACAAGCAGAACGCCCTGCACAGCTTTGACCATGCAGACGGCGGCTACCACCTGATGGGCTGCATCCTGTCCGCTGCAAGCTGCAACAAGTGGTGGATGGAAGACATCCTGAACACCCAGGACTTCGGCAAGGAGCAGGAGCCCATCACCGCTGAAAAGCTGGGTGCAAACGATGTGTACTATCTGCCTTACCTGATGGGTGAGCGCAGCCCCCATAACGATCCCGCAGCCCGCGGTTCTTTCATCGGGCTGCGTATGGATTCCACCCGCGCCGATATGACCCAGGCTGTGCTGGAAGGCGTTGCCTTTGCCATCAAGGATTGTGTCGAGATCGCTCGTGCACAGGGCGTTGAGATCGCATCCAGCACGCTGTGCGGCGGCGGCGCCAAGAGCCCGCTGTGGCGCGAGATCATGGCAAATATTCTGGGCATTCCCCTGGCGCTGCCCCAGACTGAGCAGGGCCCCGGTTACGGCGGCGCCATGCTGGCAGCCGTTGCCTGCGGCGAATACGCCACGGTGCAGGAATGCGCGGATAAGCTGATCAAGATCAAGAGCGTGACCGAGCCGGATCCGGCTCTGGTTAAGAAATATGCAGCCCGCTATGAGCTGTGGCACAAGCTGTACCCGACCCTGAAGCCGCTGTATGCAGAGATGGAGGCATTGCAATGAAGATCTATTCTGTAAATGATCCCGAATTCAAGCCTTATGGCCGTGTGGTAACCGGTCTGGAAGCTGCCAAGGCAGAGATCCTGCAGGCGCTGGCAACCACCCCGCTGCCGGAAGCTACCGATTATGTGGCCGAGGAGCCTGTTCTGCAGAAGCTGCCCGCAATGGTGGAAGTTTCCAAGCATCTGTTTGGCGGCATGCCGGTCCAGCTGGGCTGGTGCAACGGCCACAACACCAAACTGAACTGCCTGGAATACCACCGCGACAGTGAGTTCAACCTGGGCACCGAGGACTTCATCCTGCTGCTGGCCAAGATGGACGACATCACCGATGGCAAGCTGGACACCGCAAAGGTCAAGGCTTTCCGCGCACCGGCAGGCACCCTGGTGGAAGTTTACGCCACCACCCTGCATTACGCACCCTGCCATGTGGACCCGGCCAAGGGCTTCCGCGTGCTGGTTGCACTGCCGCAGGGCACCAACACCGCCAAGCCGGAAATCAAGGCTGACGGCGGTGACGACGCCCAGCTGTGGGCCTGCAACAAGTGGCTGCTGGCCCACCTGGACTCCAGCGAGGCAAAAACCGGTGCGCACATCGGTCTGACCGGCAAAAATATCGATATTACCGAAAACTAAGGAGGAAAGGTATCATGTTTGAAAACATCCCCAATGTCAAGCTCGGCCTCATCGCCGTCTCCCGTGACTGCTTCCCGCGC
>OMFF01000551.1_pt1 | contig 12987 bp, 8 predicted proteins | sample 1645581 | NCBI WGS metagenome assembly OMFF01 (sample SAMEA103958140, study PRJEB25191) | human gut metagenome | biome: human-associated habitat [ENVO:00009003]; feature: intestine environment [ENVO:2100002]; material: feces | place: Germany | collected 2013/2015
GAAGTCAGCCCTAATTTTATGGCTTTGTAAAATTTTTATCGGACAGTAATAATTTCTAATGACATCCATTAGAAATATAGTTTAGTATATAGTTGATTCATTCGCCTTTGTTTCGGATGTAAGAATGACAGCAAACTACTGGCTGCGTCCGCGAAACATCGCAGCAAGCACCAATTACCTCGCTTTTCTTGAAAGCACTCTCTCAAGGCTTGAAAACAAGACGGCCGAACTTGTCCGTATGGAGAGCGACTTCTTTACGGAAAAGATACTTGACTGTCTGGAATGCAAGGAGATGCACTACATTGTAGCCTGCCGATTCAACAATCACATCAAGTACAGTCGCACCCATGAATTAAAAACCAAAACCATTTTACTCCTCAGCGGAAATCCGGTAATGCGAAGGAGCGAGTCCCGTCTGCTTCTTAAAAAATGTCCCGAAAAAAGAAGCATTCGGAAAATTCAAGTCATCCGATATCTCTTGTACACTCTTGTTGGTATTCTTCAGCCAGAAAATACTCTTCCGGATAATAGCTCTGAAAACCAGTTCCTGCACCGTATATCCACAAACCGATTTCGATAATGCTGAAAGATATTTGGGAGAAAGACACAACTTATCGGCATAAAAAGCTACTCCCCTCTCTTGCATATAATACTTTTCAATCAACCGAATGAGCTTGATAAAAGTATCAATCTTATGTCCTGCTACATTTTTTTCTTCGATAATCCGACGGCTGTAAATAGAACACAAACGGTAAGTCAATGCCAGTAACAACAACTTACACTCATGATTATCAAACGGATTCTGCGCACTCTTCCTATGTCTTCCCAGCAATGCAATATAACGCGCTAAATCGCTTTCTTCTCCGGAAGTCCATACATAGCATGGTTCGGGAGTCAATGTCGTATACAAATACATTGCCACAATCGAACTGCCTAAAATCTCACGTATCGGATCTACATGATAAAACAGCATACTCACACGCAAATCATCAGACAGTTCTCCTATTGAAAAATTATTCCCTTCGGAAAGAAAAACCGTTTCCCCTGCCCGGGCTGTAAACTTCTTTTTATCTACATCGAAACAGAAATATCCTTTTTCACACACAATCAGTCCCACATAATTCATCAGGAAAGGCTTACACAATATCTTCGGAAAAGCTTTAACTTCCCCTTCCAGGCAGCAAATATCTTTTCCCGCCGTCAAATCGCGCTCAAAACGTGTTAAACGCATTTCTTGTTCCTTAGCATCCATCCCCATAAAACTGAAATTAAAGTCTGCCACTAAGGTAAGATTTTTCTATATTCCCATCATGAAACAAGAAAATAAAAATACATCACGGGGAGCTTTCATAGGTACTTTTCCACCGAAAAGTCAGATTAAGAAATGAAATACGCTCCACCGTGATGTATAAAGCAAATAAATGAACGAGTGTAAAGTATTTTATGTCTGTAAATCCAGCTTTCTTTTTCTCCACGGAATTACCAGCATAAGAACGGCACATGCCATACAGCCGTAGAATGTCCATCCCGACATTTCTTTTACAGCAGCCAGAGTAGCCTGTACCTGCACACGCCCTTTTGTTGAAAGAGCTGCCATATTATGTGCTTCCTTTTCACTTTTTCCCTGATACATCATCCCTTGAACCGTCTGATTATATGAGGCTGCTACCTCTGTATTCAACTGATCCATATCGTGAGCAAAGCGAGTTACATAGTGTTGCTGACGATGCTGCATCACATTGGTATAGATAGCAGTTCCAGCCCCCGGTCCCAGTAGCATACGCACTGTCAGCATGATACAAATCCAGGTAGACAGATATTTATAAGGCATCCGCTGATTGGCATGTACAGCTGTCAGCGAATAAAGCAGCATCATTCCGGCAGAACGGATAATAACCGGATATTTCATGCGCTCGTACAAGCCGTCGGTCTGTACCTCAAAATACATAAACAGGCTGGAAAGTCCTATCAGAACAAAGCCCATCGAGAAAAGGTATTTCAGATGTACTCCTTTTGACCCCATGGCAATAGCAATAATGCAACCGATAAAATAACCGGCTATACTCCAGTTATTAAGCGACGCATTCTGCCAGTTGTCTATCTTCATACCAACTCCTGCAAACACACTGACAAACATGGCACTGGAATTGAAAATCATCAGCAACAGAAAGAGCAAGATACCCATACGGATAGAACGCAACTTAAACACATCCATCAGGAAATAAGGCGAATTATGGTTACGTTCCATATAGACAAACAGTATGGCAAACACAACAGCCGTCGCGGTAGCCCAGCAAATAGACGGAGAATCGTACCAGTCGAGCACCTTTCCATACACCAGCACATAAATAGCAGCCGAACACATCACGCAAAATATTACCACACTGCCAAACTTACGCAAGTTGATAGGAAAACGTTTTCCCACATATTTATGATAAGGCATGGTGATAAACACAACCAGAATAGATAATAACAACGCCCCCATCATGAAATAATATACATACTGCCATTCATACTCATAAGCCAGCCATGCAGTGAGCGAAGTTCCTATCTGCCCCAGAATCATGAAAAACAGATAAATGGTAGGCATACTGGTACTCTTTTCACGGTCAAGCTTATCCCATCCTTCACCATCCACAGGTTCATTGCCCGGAGTTATATTTCGGGTAGCCTCCATCTTGAACGCATATTTGATAAGCGTGAACAGATTGACCATCATCAGCACCATGCGCAGAAATCCCATCACCACACTACAGACAGCCAGCAGGTAAATACTATCGGTCTTGGCACATACGTAACTCAATATATAAAGCAGCGAAAAGCCTACGATGCACATCATTTTCTCACGGCGGATGCAGACCAGTTCATAAAAGAACGGAGAGAAAGCCGCCATTCCTACAGAAGTAAGAAAACCAACAAACTGAATATGTTCAGACTGAATACCCAGCCCGCTCAGCATCTCGCCACTGTTTACCGTATACACTCCGCTTGCCGTAAGAATCGGAATAAACAACAGCAACAGAATAAGAATACCCAAAGGTTTGGGAACCCAATTATAAAACGGATAATTTTTCGGACACGAAGGCATAATTCTAATTTATTAGAAACTGAAAAACATGTTTGTCTTATTTTTACTGTCTGGCTTTTACCACTACCATCATTCCGGCAGCCAGACGTTCATTGTCTTCCGATGAAAGGTTCGTAAAATCAATACGTACCGGAATACGCTGCTGAATCTTGACAAAGTTTCCGGCAGAGTTATCAGTCGGGACAAGTGAATATTTCGAGCCGGTTGCTCCAGAAATAGCTGTAATCTTTCCGGTGAACTCTTTATCGCTGATTGCATCTACTGTAATACGGACTTCCTGTCCCACGTGAAGATTCTCTACCTGAGTTTCCTTATAATTAGCTATCACCCACTTCTGCGTATCAGGAAGAATATACGTAATGCTTTGTCCGGCACCAATATATTGTCCCTCTTCCAATGCACGACGTCCCAGCTTCCCGTCACAAGGAGCCAACACAACAGTATACGAAAGGTTAAGTCGTGCCATTTCGAGTGCAGCCGTAGCACGTTGTATGGCAGCTTCCGTACTTTCTCTGCGATTGGAAACTTCCTTAATGCCCGACATGGCAGCTTTTTGCTGACGCTTTGTAGCCTCCAGTTTCTTTCGTGTAGCCTCATATTCCGTTTCAATCTGTTCCAGCTGTATCGGTGTTGCCGCATTCCGCTTCAGCAAGTTTTCATAACGCTGACGGTCTTTTTCGAGTTTAGCCAGACGAATTTCAATTTCGGCAATAGAAGCCTCATACACAGAAGCCGAATTCTGTGTAGTCTGTAAGGTAGCATCTATTACCGTAGCTCCAGCCATTGCATCTTTCAAGGCAGCTTCAGTCTCCATTACCCTAATGCGATACTCACGATCATCGAGCACCAGCAAGGTATCTCCCTTCTTGACCGACTGATGTTCGGTGAAATAAATTTTCTTAATATATCCCGACGCACGCAAGTTCACCGGAGAAATGTATTGTTCTATCTGTGCGTCGTTACTGGTTTCCGTCTGTTTATAATCGAGAAAAAGAAAGGCAACCTCTATTACTCCCCACACCAGAATAGCTATTCCAAGCAAACTGGCAATAATCCGGTTACGACGTTGTTTTTTCAGTTTCAAAGCTTTTTCCTGAAGTGTATTATTATTGGTTTTCATAATGCTGACAATTTTAAATGATTAATGAATAGAATTTCCGTTAAACAGTGTTTCCAGCTGTCCGGTAAGTTTTAGCAGACTCAGGTTAGTAACCTGGTAATTGTAATGTGCGTTGATGTAATTGTTCTGAGCTTCACTCATCCGCATCTCATCCTGTAGCACCTCCGTCATCGAAGCGATTCCCTCCCGATAACGGTCGGTCGTAACCTGATACACATCTTCTGCCAACAGATAATTATCTTTCTGCTTCCGGAAATTACGCTGGCTGTTCATCAGTTCGTTTGTAGCATTCAGGTATTGCGTCTGCATATTCTTGAGTGCATTCTCATAAGAAAGCTTCGCATTTTCTATCTCGATCTTTGCCTTCTTCATTTTTGCCCGCTTATCCAGTCCGTCGAAAATAGGAATACGGAGTGTAAGTCCGATACCGCTCGAATTATACCAATGATTGGACGGACCGGAATGGAACCAGTGCTTTGCCTTGTCGGTATATGCAGAATACATCCAGCTTCCGGTAAGGCTTAACGAAGGAATATAACCCTGACCAATCATCTTACGCTGCTGTTCGGCCAGTTTTTGCTTCGACTGCAAAAGTTGTAGTTCATACTGGTTATTATCCAGTCCGGTAAGCGATACGGATGTAGTATTTTCTGTATCAACCGGTGTCAAGGCTATTTCTTTATCAGCAGGATAATCGATCACATACTTCAACAGATTCAGCTGCTGTGTCAGCATAGACTGTGCGTTATCATACTGTACCCGCTGGTTTTCAAGATTGATATTCACACGCTTCACATCGACTTCCATCGCCATACCGTTATCATAAAAGGCCTGTGTAATACTGCTCAGTTCGTTCAGACGCGAAATATTCTCTTTGATTAACGCTATCTGTTCGGCTGTATTCTGGCTCAGGTAATACATTTTACTGATTTGCAAAATCAGATCTTCCCGTGCCTTCTCATACGATAAACGGTTCAACTCATTCATTGTACGGGCAATATCTACTGCCGTATAAACAGTCTGGTTGTACAAAGGCATTTGCAACTGTATACCCGCCGAGGCATTGTACTGCAAAGTTTTGGTAACGTTGTAAGGATTTCCATAAGCAGAACCATCGGTAACAGATACCGGAGGATTGAAATTGTCATTGAATCCGGCAACGGCATTAATCTGAGGCAAGAGTTTTGCACGATTTTCGCTCAGTGTATGTTCTCCTTTTCTAATCTCATTACGGCTGCTTTCCAAAGAGAGATTATTCTCTATGCCCAACCGCAGGCACTCTTCCAGTGTGAGGACATCCTGTGCTTTTACAGGAACGAGCACACAAAGAGAGGTAAAAATAACTAGTAATTGCTTCATATTATTTCATTTCTTAATCTGAAGCAAAGGTACACTGTTAGCCTGTATGGGTATTATTCATATATCGTGAAGGGCTGTTCATATTTTCCTTTTCTGCATTCTAATCACTTATCATTTGCTAGCCGAAACGCCCATCCATTCTATTTTCAGGTGATGCAGCATGGTAGTACTCTCTCCACAACTTCCCGTATGCTGAATCCCCATACCTCCCCAAGCATTAGGAACGATATCAGCCTCTAAACTTACAGACGGTTTCAGATTCTCGTCCGTTACAGGAGATGAAAGCGGAGTGGAAGTTTCGGCATGGGCCGTCAACTTATTTCCTTTAACCTCAAGTACAATGGTGCAGTCGGTACGGTAACAGGTGGAAGATACCGGAAGAGAAATCGCAGTAGTCCTGCCATTTTCGTATTTCATCAGCATGAAATCGACCGCATTGCTGTATTTTGTCGTACGGATAATACGCAAGGCATATCCAGTCAGTGTACGGGTATCGAACTTGATACAGATATCCATATATTGCCCCGTAGCACTTCCAAACCCTTGTCCTGCGGTTTTGCTCGGATTTACATTCAAGGTTATTTTCATGTCTCCATATCTACCTTCCAATGGAGTATATAACAGCCGTGCTCCACGCTGCGCCTGCAGCAAACCCGTTCCGCGTGATCCGTTCATTCCCTCTCCATACACCCAATAGTCCTTATCGGAGAAAAGTTCCCAATCGTAACCTTCCGTATCAAGAGGCTTGTATCCTCCTATTGTCCACCCGCCGGAATACAATACCGGCTGATTGGAACAAGGAAAATTTCGAAAATCAGTTTCGAATACATCTACCTGATTTACCTGTTTCCGGCCAACAGGTGATGAAGAAATTACCGTATATTCTTTACCAGGATGACAACGCAAATGTTTGGGTGCTACCGTTGCCATAAGATAATATCCAACGTCTTCTTTTGTTAATCTATAGGTTGTTTCGGGCTTAGCCAACCGTGACACTGCTACCGGATATTTCGTTTTACCCTCCTTGTCAACAGCCCGATACCAGGTAATCAGCGACTCATCTTTCCGTCCCTGCAAATCCAGTTCGTAACTTACCATTGCTTTTCCATCTGCTATTTCCAGCTTCGGCACTTCCACAAAAGCAGGAGCTTCCACAAAATCGGGAGCAACTGTCAGTTCTACTGCACATTCCAATCCATCTTCCGTATAGGCTACAACAGTGAAATGTTTGGTTTCGTCCTCGTGATTCATTGCCTTGACCACACACGTTCCGTCTTCTCCGGCAGACAGGCTGACATACTTTTCATATCCCGGCTGAATCTTCCAGTGAACAGGGCTTCCCTGCTGCACATAATTGCAGTGTCTTTTTACGTTGGCAACCAACTTCACCGGATTACCTCCGGTCTGTACAGAGGCAACCAGCGGAGTGACCGACAAACAGACCGGCAGATTCGCATAATCCCTGCCATCATGTTCTCCGATTACCCGTACACTATCCTTCACTTGAAGCGGATCCCAGTCATCATCTCCCCGAAGTAAATTATAAGTGTTGTAAATTACCTTACCATTTTCATCTGTCAGGCGGTATGCGTGAAGTACATTTTCCTGCTCCATACATACTGTATTATAAGGCTTATCTGCACCTATTACGTAAGGCTGTCCATTCATCGTTACACCATACTGGTAACACCGTAACCAGTCGGACGGCTCGTGTGTCCAGCCTGCATATACAGGCTTTCGGACATGAAACTGGCAATCGACAACAGTCAAAGGTCCCACTCCTTTACAAAAATACTGACGGTCTTCGTCATGACATACATAAAAATCACTGTTCAAGAAAACAGCCCCTCCCATATCCGTCCGCCAGAATGGTTTCTGACCATAAAACTTCAACGTACAGTTCAGGTAAACTCCTGTACCAGTCAACGCATCGTCGGTACTTTCCATATAACATTTATAGAACAAAATACGTTTTGCCCCATTCAAAGGATTCATATTCAAGCGGCTGATGAAACGGACATTTTCTGCCACAATTTTATCTCCATGACAATAGGCTACATGCGCCTGGGTAATGGCAGACATCCTTTTTTTACGTCCTAATTCTTTCTTTAAAGGAAATTCCAGATCGACATTACAATAGTTTCCCATCGTAAGATTCTTCACCGACAGACCATCTCCCCAGAAATCGAACATCGTGAAATTTCCTACAGCTCCCTGTGTCTGACCGCGACTGGAGGCAAGCACTACATTTTCAGGATTTTTGGTTAACCCGACAAGATGCAGATAAGGACATTTTACTACTAGTCCGAAAGGTTCTTTACCGTCTTTTCCTACCCTGACCTGAGGATCATCAGGATTATCAATCCAATATACATAAGGAGCTATATATACTTTCATAGGCTCTGCTTCTGTTCCGGCAACAAAAGCCTTGGCTGCTTCATTAAAGCTATTGAAAACAAAAGGATATCTGGCCGTCACTTCATCGGACAGCTGCCCATCGATAAAAAAGGTTTTCTCTCCCAGCTCTATTTCCTTTCCTTCATAGAGAATCTTATTTCCTAAAAACTCTATAGGATTTGTAACATCCAACGAACGATATCCGCATACAGACTGAGCTGGCAAAAACTCACAAAAGATTATCCAGCAAAGTAAAAAAGAACAAAATTGTGTTTTCATTATCATGTCGTGTTTTTCAATATGGTGATAAAAATACAAAGAATACGGAAAAAGGCATGACATATCACTAAAAATTTGATATGCCATACCTTATAACAGAATATAAATCAGTTTGTCTACAAAGACTATTCCCAGAGATTCAATTTATTTTTCTGTGCTTCCTCGAGTGAAACCGTCTTTACCTGTTTGGTCTTATTCTTTTCACGAAGCTCACGGTATTCACTTTCCAGTTCTTCTGCAAATGTACTTCGAAGATCAAGATTCATCAGGCGTGCTGCCACCGGAGCATTCAGTGAAGCATCTTTCATATATACTACCGGAGCATGATAAACCGGAGCAATCTTCAAAGCTGTATGAAGTTTGGAAGTTGTAGCACCGCCAATCATTACAGGAATATCAAGTCCGGCACGTTCCAGTTCTGAAACGACATGCACCATTTCTTCCAGCGACGGTGTAATAAGTCCGCTCAAGCCGATAATATCTACCTTCTCACGAATAGCCGTTTCAACAATCTTTTCTGCAGGAACCATTACACCCAAGTCGATAATTTCGTAATTATTGCATGCCATAACCACAGAAACAATATTCTTACCGATATCGTGTACATCTCCCTTTACTGTAGCCAACAGCACTTTTCCTGCACTGCGTGCCCCTTCCTTTTTTTCCGCCTCAATATAGGGCTGAAGGATAGCTACCGCTTTTTTCATAGTACGTGCTGTCTTTACAACCTGAGGCAAGAACATCTTACCGGAACCGAATAAATCACCGACATGATTCATTCCCGACATAAGCGGACCCTCGATAATGCTGACAGCATCCGGATATTTGGCAAGTGCTTCATGCAAGTCTTCATCCAGATAATCGCCAAGACCCTTTACCAGTGCGTATTGTAAACGTTCTTCTACAGTCGTCCCTTCACGCCAGGCAAGATGTGAACTGGCTGTCTGCTGCTCACCCGAGTTCTCCTTTTCCGCTTTCAGTTTTTCAGCTGTTTCAATCAAGCGTTCAGCTGCATCCGGACGACGGTTCAGCACCACATCCTCAATCCGTTCCAGGATATCCGAAGGTATATCTGTATAAAGTACAGAAGTTCCCGGATTGACAATACCCATATCCATACCCTGCTGAATAGCATGATAAAGGAAAACTGCATGCATAGCCTCACGTATATAATTGTTGCCACGGAAAGAGAAAGAAAGATTACTTACTCCTCCGCTGACGTGTGCGCCCGGAAGGTGACGGCGAATCCAACCTGTAGCTTTAATAAAATCGACAGCATAATTATTATGTTCCTCGATACCAGTAGCCACTGCCAGCACGTTCGGATCGAAGATTATATCCTGAGGACGGAAACCGACCTTCTCTGTAAGAATACGATAAGCCCGTTCGCAAACTTCTATCTTCCGTTCAAATGTATCGGCCTGTCCTTTCTCGTCGAAAGCCATCACGATGACTGCCGCCCCGTACTGCTTGACGGTACGGGCGTGCTCAACAAAAGCTTCTTCGCCTTCTTTCAGTGAAATAGAGTTGACGATACATTTTCCCTGCACACATTTCAGTCCTGCCAGAATAACTTCCCACTTGGAAGAGTCTATCATAACAGGCACACGGGCAATATCCGGTTCTGATGCAACCAGATTGAGGAAGGTTGTCATCTCCTCAGCAGCATCAAGCAATCCGTCGTCCATGTTAACATCGATAACCAACGCGCCGTCTTCTACCTGCTTGCGGGCTATCGACAAAGCTTCATCGTATTTCTTTTCGTTTATCAAACGAAGAAACTTACGTGAACCGGCCACATTACAGCGCTCACCCACGTTGACAAAATTAATTTCAGGAGTCACTTCCAACAGTTCCAGCCCGGAAAGCCAGAGATAATCTGGTTTCGGAGCAGGCACATGAGGTTTGGCATCTTTAATAAGTTCCTGATACTTGGCAATATATGCTTCGGTAGTACCACAGCATCCACCGATTATATTCACCAGTCCTTCATCGATATACTCCTTGACTTCGGCAGCCATTTCTTCGGGTGTCTGGTCGTATTGCCCCAGACTATTAGGAAGTCCGGCATTAGGGTAAGCACTTATATAATAAGGAGCACGACGGGCCAACTGCTCCAGGAAAGGTTTCAACTGTCTGGCACCAAAAGAGCAGTTCAGTCCGATGGAAAAGATATCAGCATGCTGTACCGAAGCCAAAAACGCATCAAGCGTCTGTCCCGACAACGTGCGTCCAGCAACATCCGAAACCGTAACAGAAAGCATCAAAGGAACTTTTCTTCCCAAATTCTGCATAGCTGTTTCTGCGGCCAGAACAGCAGCTTTCGCATTCAGTGTATCGAAAATTGTTTCTATCAGAATAGCATCTACTCCCCCTTCAAGCAAAGCCTCCATTTGTTCACGATAAGCTTCAGAAAGTTCATCGAATGTCAATGCACGAAAAGCGGGATTATTTACATCCGGACTCATCGAGCAAGTTTTGTTGGTCGGTCCTACCGAACCAGCAACAAAACGTGGCTTTTCGGGAGTTCTCGCTGTATATTCATCAGCAATTTTACGGGCCAGACGAGCTGCCGCAAGATTTATCTCACGGCAATAAGCCTGCATATGATAATCTGCCATCGAAACAGCAGTTGCATTAAATGTATTTGTTTCGATGATATCAGCTCCTGCCTCTAAATACTTACGGTGTATTTCCTCTATAACATCCGGCCGAGTCAGGCACAACATATCATTGTTTCCTTTCAGCAATCCTGGAAGATCCTTGAAACGCTCTCTCCGAAAATCAGCTTCCGAAAGGTTGTATTGCTGTATCATCGTTCCCATGGCTCCGTCGAGCACGAGAATACGTTCGTTTATTAGTTGTTGCATTTTGAAAAAGCTCTATTTAAATTTAAAACACAGGGAATCGTTTTCCTCATATGCCAAAAACACGATGCAGACAACTTATATAAACTGTAATTGTCTGCACCATCTTTCCCGATCATCGCTTGAACATGCGATCCATCATACGCTTATCTTCTTTTTCTTTCAACGTCTGGCGTTTATCGTATTGTTTCTTACCTTTTGCCAAAGCAATCACAACCTTCGCCAACCCTTTTTCATTAATATACAGACGAGTCGGAACAATGGTAAATCCAGGCTCGGCAGAAGTACGTTCAAGTTTACGAAGTTCTTTTTTCGTCAGCAACAACTTACGGTCCCGACGAGCTGAATGATTGTTGTACGAACCGTAAAAATATTCAGCTATATGCATATTCTTTACCCACAACTCTCCACGGGAAAAGAAACAAAACGTATCAACCAAACTTGCTTTTCCCTGACGAATAGACTTTATCTCAGTTCCGGTCAACACAATTCCGGCTGTGTACGTATCGATAAACTCATAGTCGAACGAAGCACGTTTATTCTTAATATTTATATTACCGGCGTTTGTTTTCATTAATTCAATATTACTGATAACTTATTAAATATAAATTCGATAATAGCAGGACACACCAAAATGATGATAGTAGCCACAAGAGTAAAGGCAGTCTGTTTGTTCTCCTCAACCTTAAGCCATCTGCGTACCCCCTCGAATACAATTACAATGGTATATATTTGCAATATCCAGTGCAGTACAACTATAGAAAACAGTCCACTGACGATATTCAATACAAAAGTAACTACCATAGAATAGCCCACAAACACAAGTATCCGGTCGTAAGAATCTTTCCCTCCCAGCCAGTTATGATTCAACTTATCCAATAAATAAGCTGAAAGAAAAAAACCACCGAACAAAGCTACAGCTACAGCACAACAACGAGTCAAGGCTACCTGGAACATAACGGATGAAAAATCTTTTCCGATAAATGTTCCGATAAACTCTGACAAACCACACAACCCAATAAGAGGATAAACAAAAGCAGGCATTACTGACCTTCCTACCCCCCGCTCTGCAATTTCACTCCACGCTTTGCCTGGAGTAGACAACAAAGCTATTATCTGCTGAAATAATGATTTATAATCCAATGTTATTCTACTTTTTTGTAATAAATCCGAACTTCGGAACTGCAAATGTACAAAAAAGAAATAAAATAAGGCACGAATTATACAGAAACGCTGACATACATTAACATACACAGCCTTATCTGCATAATCCGCACCTTACGGACGCATACTTTATCGAGTATGCTTACTCTATATTTCTCTCTCTTAAATTATTTTTATTTTTTCTGATACAACTGATAAGATCTTACTTCTCTAGTTTTCTCATTAGGAGCTATTGTTGCACCATTATAGTTATTTGATTTTTCAAACTCCAGTCTAATCCATTTTGGATTTCCAGAACCTGGTATATTAAGTTGCAAATAACGATAATCAGCATATTTACTAGTATATTCTTCAGAATACTTCTTTGCTGCATCTTCTTCTGATAAATCTACCCCCTGTATTGTATAACGAAGATAAAGTTTTAAAGAATCCCCATTCTCAGAAAATTCCTTTCCCGGAATTGTATAAATTATAAAATTATGTTTTCGTAATTCTTCATTCATCTCATCTTCATCATTTCTATCTACATCTTTATGGAGAGTATAAGATAAAGGTAAAAGCAAATACTCATTATTTGCTCCCCAAACTAAACCAGCATTATAACCATCATCTACAACATCTAAAGTAGCAGTAGTCTGCTCTTGGGGAATTTCTGTATAATTTGCAGTGACAGTTCTCAGGTAAGATAAATCCCCTAATAAAGTTATATCATA
>OMFF01000562.1_pt1 | contig 12806 bp, 11 predicted proteins | sample 1645581 | NCBI WGS metagenome assembly OMFF01 (sample SAMEA103958140, study PRJEB25191) | human gut metagenome | biome: human-associated habitat [ENVO:00009003]; feature: intestine environment [ENVO:2100002]; material: feces | place: Germany | collected 2013/2015
CACAACGAGAATGGTATCATTTCCTATTTTCCAACATGCTGTGCCGTTTTCACTGGTATCAGGCTTCCCCCATACCTCTCTAAGCTGGTCAATATGGTACCCTGGCAAAAGGCTATTAACATCGGCTTCACTCATTTCTGCGATTGCCGTCAGAGTGGGAAGATTGTCGTTGCTTTTGCGATTGTAGTATCCATAAAACCATGCCGATACACATATCGCGAGAACCAAAATGATTACAGCCATAACAGATAGCTTCTTTTTCATACAATCACACTCCTTTGTCAAATTCCGAGTTGTCGCTCTCTGTATACCATGGTTTTCGCACGCAAAAAAGCCCTTTGTGGCAGGGTGTGCGCTTACACCTCGCCCGCAAACTTCATGCCCCAGCTCATGCGGGTGTCGTACATCAGGCGGGTCAGGGCAAGGCTGTCCTGCGGGGTGTAGCGGTCGCTGCCGGTACGCCCCAGCTTGACGCAGCGGCTTGCTTCCCGGATCTCGTACTCAAAGCCGTTGATGTCCACCGGGCAGCGGATGACCTCCGGCTCTTTGCCCTCCACTTCCAGCGTCATGGTCTCGGCGTGCTGGAAATCCGGCAGGAAGATGCTGCCCTTGGTGCCAAGGATGCGGGCATTGCGCTCCAGCTCCTGCCCGATGGTCTGGACCGACTCCGCCATGCAGCCGCCGGGGTAGGTCAGCACAAGGCGGCTGTAATCGTCGGTGCCGTACTCGTTGATGTGCACCTCTTTGGTTTCCACCTTCTCCGGGTCCTGTCCGGTAAGGATGCGCAGAAAGCCCAGATTGTAGATGCCGATATCCAGCAGCGCACCGCCGCCCAGACCGGAATCAAACTTGCGGTCCTTCCGGGCACCGGAGGCCACAAAGCCGTACTGACAGGTGATCTGCTTCAGCTCCCCGATGGTGCCCGCCGCAAAGATCTCACGCAGGCGGTCATACAGCGGCAGCAGCCAGATCCAGAACGCCTCCATGAGAAAGAGGTGCTTTTCCTCTGCCAGACGGTACAGCTGCTGCGCCTGTTCCGGGGTGATGGTAAAGGGCTTTTCGCACAGAACATGATTGCCCTGCTCCAGACAGAGCTTGCAGTTTTCGTAATGCAGGGTGTTGGGGGTGGCGATATAGATGGCCTCCACCTCCGGATCTGCGGCAAGGGCTTCGTAGGAGTCATAGCAGCGGGGGATGCCGTACTGCTGTGCAAACGCCTGTGCGCTTTCCATGTGCCGTGAGCCCACGGCAACAAGCTGCTCCCCCTCTGCGCCCATTTGTTCCACCGTAGACGCAAACTTTTTGGCAATGGTGCCGGTCGCTAAAATTCCCCACTTCATAACGGTACCTCCCGGTTTATCACTTTGAACTCAGTATACCATGGTTTTCCCCTACGGAAAAGAGAGTGAAAAACAAAAATGCCCCCGGAGGGCTTGTTCCAACTCTCCGGGGACAGATTCTATGCACCGGTATCTTTCATCTTGTTCCAAACATTCTCATCCATTATAATAGAGATAGAAAGAAGGTGCCAACATGAAACATCGCATTGTGACGGCTGCGCAGATGAAGGAGATTGAACGCGCCGGGGATGCCCACGGTCTGCCCTACCTGCAAATGATGGAAAACGCCGGACTGGCGGCTTACGCCGAACTGCAAAAGCAGTTCCCACATCCCGGCAGGCTGCTGGTGGTCTGCGGAAAGGGCAACAATGGCGGCGATGGGTTTGTGATTACCCGTGCCGCAGCAAAAGACGGCTGGAGCGTGACCGTTCTTCTGGCTGAGGGCGAGCCGAAAACTGCTGATGCCATCCTCAATTTTGAGCGTCTGCACTCCCTGCCAGTGCACATCTACACCGACTGCTCTGTACTGGAAACCCAGAGTTTTGACGCTGTTGTGGATGCCCTCTACGGCACCGGGTTCCATGGTGAACTGCGGCCTTCCGGCCTTGCTGCCTGCGGACTGATACGCCGTCTGCACAAGAGCGGTGCCTTTGTGCTGGCCGTAGACCTGCCCAGCGGCATCAACACGGATACCGGCGAGGTTGCCGAGGGTGCTGCCCATGCAGATTTGACCGTAACCTTCGACAGCTATAAGCCTTTGCATATGGCAGAAATCTCTGCGCCCCTGTGCGGAAAAATCGTCTGTGCCGACATTGGCATCCGGGACGAATGGCACCCGGAGTTTTGACAAGGCTTGCCGCTGCGGAAAAGCACCTGCACGTAAAAGACCCCGGCAGCTTTCAAGGCACGCCGGGGTTCTTTTTGTCATTCTGCTGCAAAATGTCTGCACTTTCTTGGCAGAACGCAGAAAATGCGGAAACTGCTTGATTTAGCTCAGTTTCCGCACTAGAATGGAAACCAGAAAAGCAAGCACAGTTTCCACAAGGAGGACGCTCATGCAGGAAAAGCTCGATGCGCTGGTGCGCACACAGGCGATGCAGTTATTCCGTCAACAGGGGTTGCATTTCACCATGCAGCAGGTGGCAGAGCCGCTGCACATCAGCAAAAAGACCATCTACACCGTTTACCCCTCCAAGGAGGCCCTTCTGCTGGACATGGTAGACCACGCCTTTGCGGACATCCACCACTGCAAGCAGAAAATTCTGGCGGGCAGAGGTACTTTGCAGGAGAAGCTGCGGGCGGTCATCATTGCCATGCCGACAGAATACGCCGCGCTGGACCTACGGCAGATGAAGGAACTGGACGAGAAATACCCGGTGGTGGCGGCGCGGGTGCGCAGTCAATTGGAAAACGGGTGGGAGCCCACCATGACGCTGCTGGAGCAGGCTGTGGCAGAAGGGGTCATGCGTCCGGTGTCCCTGCCGGTGCTGCGGCAGATGATCACCGCATCCATCGAGAGCTTTCTGGCAGACCGCAGTCTGGCAGAAAGCGGGGTGCAGTATGTGGCTGTACTGGAGGAAATGATCTCGATTTTACTGGAAGGAGTGCTGCTGCGATGAAACACAGCTTTTGCGAGAACTGGGAGTTTACACGACACTGGACGGAAGCCTTTGGCAAGGGGCTGCCTGTACCAAAACAACAAGCCGTTCGCTTGCCCCATACCTGCCGGGAGGTGCCGCTGCACTATGCCTCTCCGGCCGATTACGAGATGGTCTGCGGCTACCGCAAGCGGTTCCGGGTGCCGCCGGTACAGGCTGCGCCCCGGCTGTTCCTCCGCTTTGACGGAGCCGCCCATCAGGCTGTGGTGCGGGTCAACGGCAAGGTTGCCGGGCAGCACCGGGGCGGCTACACCGGATTTACGGTGGAGATCACCGACCTTGTGGACCGGGAGGGCGAAAACCTGCTGACCGTGCAGTTGGATACCAGAGAAGACCCGGCTATCCCGCCCTTTGGCTTTGTCATCGACTACCTGACCTACGGCGGTCTGTACCGGGAGGTCTGGCTGGAAGCCACGGCAGAAAGCCGCCTGACCGACCTGTTTGTCTACACGCCCACCCTGCATGATGCCGTGGTGCAGTGGACGGCAGAGCTTACACCCGCGGCCGTGGCGGTCCGCATCCGGCTGGAGACCGCAGACGGCACCCTGCTGGCAGAGCAGACCGCACAGGCGGCAGAAACCGGGAAGATGCAGTTTTCCGTCCCGGACGCACAGCCGTGGGATACCGAGCACCCGGTTTTGCATCATGCCGTGGCAGAGCTTTTGAACGCAGCCGGACAAGCCATCGACCGCAAACAGGTGACGTTTGGTTTCCGCACGGCGGAGTTCCGGGCGGATGGCTTTTACCTCAACGGCAAAAAGACCTTCCTGCGGGGTCTGAACCGGCACCAGAGCTACCCTTACATCGGCTATGCCGCACCGGAAAGCCTGCAGCGGGAGGATGCCCGCATTTTGCAGGAGGAGCTGCACTGCACCGCCGTGCGCACCAGCCACTACCCCCAAAGTCCATATTTTCTGGATGAGTGCGACCGGCGGGGTCTGCTGGTGTTCACCGAACTGCCGGGCTGGCAGCACATCGGGGATGACAACTGGAAGGACGCCGCCTGTGAAATGCTGCGGGAGATGCTCCTGCAAAACCGCAGCCACCCCAGCATCATCCTATGGGGCGTGCGCATCAACGAGAGCGTGGATGACGATGCCTTTTACACCCGCACCAACGAGATTGCCCATCAGCTGGACCCCAGCCGCGCCACCTCCGGTGTTCGGTATCTGGAAAAAAGCCATCTGCTGGAGGATGTCTACGCCTACAACGATTTTTCCCACAACGGCGTAACGCCCGGCGCAAAGCCCAAAAAGGACGTGACCCCGGATATGGGCAAGGCGCTGCTCATCTCGGAGTGCAACGGTCACATGTACCCCACAAAAGCCTTTGACGATGGACCGCACCGGCAGGAACACGCCCTGCGGCATGTCCGGGTTCAGAATGCCGCCTATGCCAGCGGAGAACACGCCGGGTGCTTTGGCTGGTGTATGTTCGACTACCAGACCCATAAGGATTTCGGCTCCGGCGACCGCATCTGCTACCACGGCGTGCTGGACAGCTTCCGCAACCCCAAATTGGCGGCTGCGGTCTATGCCAGTCAGGGTGACGCTGACCCGGTGCTGGCGGTCAGCTCCTCCATGGACATCGGCGATAACCCCGCCGGGCAGCTGGGCACAGCCTATGTTTTCAGCAATGCCCAACAGGTAAAGCTGTACAAAAACGATGTGTTTGTCACCGCCCTGCGCCGCAGCGAGTGGACAGCCCTACCGCATCCGCCCTTTGTGATGGACGATCCCATTGGCGAGCTGCTGGAAACGCAGGAGCACTTTTCCACCGCCAAGGCAGCCGCTGTGCGGGACTGCCTGCTGGCCGCCGGAAAATACGGCTTGGCGGGACTGCCGCTGGCCTACAAGGTCAAATTCGGCTGGTGTATGCTGCACTACAAAATGAGCTTTGAAGATGGCGTGGCGCTTTACGGCAAATATGTGGGCAACTGGGGCGGCGAGGCTACCCGCTGGCGGTTCGATGCTGTACAGGACGGCAACGTGGTGCGCAGCGTGACCCTTTGCCCCAGTGCAAAGCTGCACTTGGAAGTCAAGGTCAGCCAGACGACTCTTCGGGAAAAAGATACTTACGATATGGCGGCTGTCCGGGTGCGCATTCTGGACGAGAATGGCACCCCTGCCCCCTACGCACAGTTTCCAGTGCAGTTTGCGGTGGAGGGCAGCGCTGCCCTTGTGGGCCCGCAGACCGCCGTTGCCGAGGGCGGCATGACCGGAACCTATCTGCGCACCGTGGGCACTGCCGGAGAAGCCCTGCTGACCGTTTCTGCACCGCAGACCCAGCCCGTTGTGCTGCGGTTCACCATTGAAAAGGAGGACGCTGTATGGAACTGACCCTGAAACAGAAAACCGCATTTGGTATTGGTGCCGTGGGCAAGGATATGGTATATGCCCTGTCGGCTTCTTACGTCATGTATTATTATCAGGATGTGCTGGGGCTTTCGGCAAGCTTTGTGGGGCTGGTGCTCATGGCTGCCCGGTTCTTTGATGCCTTCAACGACCCCTTTATGGGCGTTCTGGTGGCAAAGACCCGCACCCGCTGGGGACGTTTCCGTCCGTGGATCTTTTCCGGCACGCTGCTCAATGCACTGGTACTCTACGCCCTGTTTGCCGCCCCGGTGATGGACGAAGCGGTGCTGATGGTCTACTTCAGCGTGGTGTACATCCTGTGGGGCGTCACCTATACCATGATGGATATTCCGTACTGGTCCATGATCCCGGCCGTGACCCGCACCCCAAAAGACCGGGAGAACCTCTCCATGGTGGGCCGTACCTGTGCAGGCGTTGGCTCTGCCCTGATTGCCATGTTCACCATGCTGCTGGTGGGAGCCCTTGGCGGCGACAGCGAGCGCGCCGGCTTCCGCTGGGTGGCATTGATCGTAGCGGTAATTTTTGCAGTGACAGAGCTGGTGTGCTGCATTTCCATGAAAGAAACTACCCCCAGTGAGATGAAGACCGCCACCGTAAAGGAGATGTTCTCCGCCCTGTTCCGCAACGATCAGGCTATGGTAGTGGTGGGCAGCATCGTGCTGATCAACTCGGCGCTGTACCTTACCTCCAACTTCATCATCTATTTCTTCAAATACGACCTTGGCGGTGCAGGCTGGAAAGCCACCTACACCCTGTTTTCCACCGTGGGCGGTGCGGCGCAGATCCTTGGCATGATGGTGCTTTACCCCTTGCTGCGCAAAAAGTTCAGCAGTACGCAGGTATTCCATCTGAGCCTTGTGCTGGCGCTGTGCGGCTACGGCACGCTGCTGGTGTTCTGCCTGACCGGCCTGTCCCACAGCCTTGCCCTGCTGTGCATTCCGGGCGTGGTGGTGTTCGCCTGCAACGGAATGCTGACCGTGCTGACCACCCTGTTCCTTTCCAACAGCGTGGATTACGGTCAGCTCAAGACCGGCCGCCGGGAGGAGAGCGTTATCTTTTCCATGCAGACCTTTGTGGTCAAGGCTGCCTCCGGTGTGGCGGTATTCCTGACCGGCATCGGGCTGGACCTCATCGGTCTTGTGGGCAACACGGAGGAGACCGGCCCGGTGGCAGTACAGAGTGCCGGAACGCTGCTGGGTCTGCGCCTGATGATGACCGTTCTGCCCATGCTGGTTCTGGCAGGTGCGCTGGTACTGTTCCGCCGCAAGTTTGTTCTGACCGATGCCCGCGCTGCCGAGATCAGCGCACAGCTCCACGGGGAGGAAGCGCACCATGACTGAAATGCTGCACTGGTACGCGGAAACTTCCGGCGGCGTGCAGACAGGCAACTGCACGGTCACGGAGAATGGCGGTGCGCTGCATTTGACGGCAGACCTGCCCGCCGGGACGCTGAAGGCGGTACGTGCCGAGATGCCGTGGACGATGGAAGCAGACGAGCGTCTGTTCATGAACGGCTACCAGACATGGACCTACAGCCCGGAGCTGGACCGGAACGACAAGCTACGCGGTACCGACCACATCCCCGGCTTTCTGCGCAAAAAATATGCCTTTGACCGCTACGGCGATTATCACTTTGTACCTTACGGGCATCAAAAAGGTCAAAGCCACGGCTTTTCCTACTGCTATTTCCGCAAGGGTAAGCAGTTCCGACTGGTGGCATCGCTGGACGAGAAGCCGGGCTACACCATCCTCCGCTACGACAGCGGCAAAGCCCTGCTGACGCTGGAGCGTGACTGCGCCGGGGTGGAGCATCCCGGCGGCAGCGTTGCCCTGTTCGACCTGTTTTTTGCCGAGGGCGGCGAGACCGAGGTGTTCGACGGCTGGTTTCAGGCTATGGGCATCAAGCCCCGGACGGAGAAGAAGCTGGCAGGCTATTCCAGTTGGTACAACCGCTATCAGGACATCACCGAGGATACCATCCGGGAGGACCTGACCGGATGTCGCAGCCTGCTTTGTCTGGGAGACCTGTTCCAGATCGACGATGGCTGGGAGCCCAAGGTGGGCGACTGGCTGGAAACGGATGCGCAGAAATTCCCCCACGGGCTGAAAGGCATGGTGGAGGAAATTCACGCCGCCGGATTTCAGGCTGGGCTCTGGCTTGCGCCCTTTGTGTGCGAAAAGGACTCTGCCCTTTTCCGGCAGCACTCAGACTGGCTGCTGAAAGTGGACGGTGCGCCGTGGTGCTGCGGCTGCAACTGGAGTAGCTTTTATGCGCTGGATCTCGACAACCCGGCCGTGCTGGATTATCTGCGCCGGGTATTTGACCGGGTGCTGAACGACTGGGGCTTCGACCTTGTCAAGCTGGATTTTCTGTACGGTGCTGCCCCCTTTGGCAACGCCCGCGAGAGCCGGGCAGCCCGGATGTACCGTGCTATGGAGCTGCTGCGCAGTTGGTGTGGACAAAAGACCATCCTTGGCTGCGGCGTTCCGGTGATGCCTGCTTTCGGGCTGGTGGATTACTGCCGTGTCAGCTGTGACGTAGGGCTGGACTGGGACGATGTGTGGTATATGCGCCTGTTCCACCGGGAGCGGGTGTCCACAAAGCAGGCCATCAACAACACGCTATTCCGGCGGCAGCTCAATGGCCGTGCCTATGGCAGCGACCCGGATGTGTTCTTCCTCCGGGAGGAAAACTGCAAGTTGACGGCAGAGCAAAAACGCACCCTTGCCACGGTCAACGCCCTGTTGGGCAATGTGTTCCTGACCTCGGATATGCCGTCTCACTACACGGATGCACAGCGGGCAGAGTACCGCCGCCTGCGCACCCTCTTTGAGCACGCCACCCAGGTGCAGGTGGAAACGGAAAACGACCGTTTCTATATCCGGTATCTGCTGGACGGAACTCCACAAAAATTATGTTTTACCCCCTTCTGACGGCGTGAACAAACCCCAACAAAACAGCACCCGCCCGTGTACTGTGCTTTGCACACCATACACAGGCGGGTGTTTTGCCGTTCTGTCGGTAAGATCCTCAGTTTTTCAAATACCGCTTGAGTCTGTGCAGCACCGACGGTGTCACATCCTGCGCTCAAGGTTCTGCCGGAACAGCTCATACGCTGCCCGCATCTCCTCCGGCAGACGCTTCAAGGTTTCCTGCTGCAATTCAGACGGCATCCCGTAAAAGGCTTCGGCAATGCCGCCGGTGATGCAGGCAAGGGTGTCGCTGTCGCCGCCGAGGGAGACCGCATTGCGCAGGGCATCCTCAAAGCCGGTGCTTTCCAGAAAGGCGATAATAGCCTCCGGCACGGTCTGCTGACAGGTCTCCACATGGCGATAGTACGGGCGAATTTCATCGCAGGTGCGGCTCAAATCGTAGCCGAAAGTCTGCTCAACATACTGCCGGATCTCCGGCTTGCTGTGGCCGGTGCGTGCCAGAAAGATCGCTGCTGCCGTGGCCTGTGCGCCCTTGATGCCCTCCGGGTGGTTGTGGGTGACCTCGGCAGTCACCTTTGCCATCTCCAGCGTTTTGTCCAGCGTATCGAACAGCCAGCCTGCCGCAGCCATCCGCATGGCGGAGCCGTTTCCAAAGCTGCCGTAGGGCTGCGGATGCTCCGCACGCAGCCATCGACCAAACATCCCACCATAACTGGCATTGGGGTATGCCTTGCCCAAACGCCGCATTTCGTGCTGCACCTCGGCAAAGGTTTTCTGTGCATCTCCCTGCCCTGCGATCACGCCTCGTGCCACTGCAAAGGTCATGACGGTATCATCGGTGAAGTGCGATTTCTCGCTCAGCAGCGGAAAATCCTTGTGCTTGTAATTGTTGTGGTCAAATTCATAGGGACTGCCCACGATGTCACCCAAGATTGCTCCTAACATGGCTGTTTCCTCCTTTACCCCTGATGCCGCTTCTGGAAATCGGCTTCGATTTCCTCTTTCCACTCTGCGCCGACGGATGCCGGGCAGTCTGCCTGCCGCATCCGGCAGACCGTTTCGCTGACTACATGGTAGTTGACCGCCACGCCCTGCGCATCGTTCTCGAACCGCACCGCCCGGTCTGCCCCGATGCCGAAGCGGGCAGCCTCCTGCACAGCGTCCATGTTGGCACCAAGGAACAGAAATTCCCAGCCGTACCGTTCTTTTTCCCGCTCAATCAGTCGGCGGATCTTCTCGTAGCCGAACCGCTTGCTGGCGTTTTCCAGTCCGTCGGTGGTGATGACAAAGATAACCTTTTCGGCACGTTCGTCCGCCGGCAGATGGCGCTGGATGTTCACCATCTTTTCCACGCCGTAACCGATGGCATCCAGCAGCGCCGTGCAGCCCCGGACGTAGTAGTCCTTTTCGGTCAGCGGCGCAACGGCGTGCAGCGGAAAGCGGTCGTGCAGCAACTGCACCTCGTGGTCAAACAGGATGGTGGTCACGTTGGCCTCGCCCTCCTGCTCCTTCTGCCGGGTCAGCATGGCGTTGAACCCGCCGATGGTGTCCGCTTCCAGCCCGCCCATGGAGCCGCTGCGGTCAAGGATAAAAACAAGCTCGGTAAGATTCTTCTTCATAATAAATGCCCTCCGTTTTTGTGGTGTTCTGTCTTTCTGACAAGAGGATACCACAAACCGGAGGGCAAAAGGTCAACGGGCAGGCGACAAATCACGCACCCAGCTGTTCCTGATCGTATTCAAACAATAGCGTATTGACCTGATTGATGTTATAGATTTTGTGTTCCAGGCAATACCGCACGATCCAGTCCCGCTTGGAGCCATCCGAAAAGGCATAGCCCGCACTCTTGAGCAGGTCGATGGTCTCGTCTTCGGACAGATGCAACCCCACGGCAAAGGCAAGCACGGTCTTCTTTTTGGGGTTGTAGTCCCGGTTGCACTGAATTTTGGAGAAGTGCTGCCGGGAGATGTTGGACTGCTTGTACACGGTGGAATCCTTCAGCCCCCGCTCATCAATGAGCCGCAGCAGTCGGGTGGTGAAGCTCTCGCCCAGGTTGTCCATCAGGTGTTCCAGACTGCGGGCTGCCATAGGGGCGGCGGGTGCCGAAACTGCCCCCATCATCGGCAGGGCGGCATCTTCCTCCAACATGCGCCGACGCTCTGCGGATTCTCTGCGCCGACGGTCAAACTGGTAGCTTTCATCGTTCTGCACCACATAGTGGTCGTCGATGTACTCCTCCACCGAGGTGAACAGCTTGCGGCTCACCGCCAGCGAGTGCCGGTCGTAGAGCACCAGATACACGGTCAGGTCGTGCCCCATGACGTACTGCGTGATGGTATCCACCGCAATGCGGAAAGCCTGCTCCTTGGGGTAGCCGTAGTTTCCGCTGGACAGCAGCGGAAAAGCCACGCTCTCGCAGTGGTATTCTGCTGCTAGTTCCAGCGCAGAATGGTACGCACCGGCCAGCTGTTCCGCTTCGCCAAAGCCGCCGCCGTGCCATGCCGGGCAGACCGCATGGAAGATATACTTTGCAGGCAAGCCGAACGCCGGGGTGCACACCGCCCTGCCCAAATCGCAATGCCCGATGGCTTCACAGGCGGCGGTCAGCTCCTGCTCCCCTGCTGCCTGATAGATAGCGTGGCTGGTGCCGCTGCCCTGCAAAAGGTTTCGGTTCGCCGGGTTGACGATGGCATCCGCTGCCACCTTGGTGATGTCGTTGCGGAGCATCAAAAAAGGCATGGTGGTTCCTCCCTCATGTGGTTTTCTTCATCCTATCACATCCGGCAAGGCGGTGCAAGGGCTGCGCTTATTTTGCTGTTCACACAGCTCTGGCAAGGAGCAGGCTGCAAAAGACCGGAGCACCGCATCAGAGATTTTACCCTCATGCAGGAAGGTCCATCGTGAGCCTTTCCAACTCCTGTGCAAGAAATATCAGCCTTTCCTTCAGGTAGTTGTTATGTGGAGCATTTCCGTTCAGCAGATAGTCCGTTCCGACATTCAGACAGTCTGAAAGCTCCTGCAGTAATTCAATCGAGCAGCAGCGACTGCCTGTTTCAACTTTCGCAAGATGATTCGCACTGACGTTCAGCATCGTGCTCAGTTGTTCCTGCGTAATGCCTTTCTTTTTCCGCAAATCACGGATACGGCCTCCAAATTCTTTCGCATCAAATCGCATGGTTCCGTCCTTTCCTTTACGCCGGACACGCAAACAGGCCGAGACTCCTTTTTCGAGTCCCGGCCTGTTCTTCCACTTGAAAACACACAATGACCGCGACACGATTGAGCTGTTCCTGCGAGCAGCCCTCTGAGTGTTATCAGCCTTTAATGCATTTCAGGCAATTTTTCTCTTGCGCAACTGAAATGTGCGCCATGGCGATATTATAGCAAGCAATTTTATCACTGTAAAGCACTAAAACCCACGATTTTGGCAATAAAACTGCTCATTTTTTCTGTGATTTACTTTGAAGGTTGCAGTTTGCTTTTGAGATCATCCAGCATCTTGCAGATCAATGTACTATTTTCAGAACGTCCTTTAATCAGAAAATCGCTGCTGATTCCCATTGCATCCGACAGACGGCTCAAATGGTCTACACCCAAATTTCGCTGCCCCTTTTCCAACGCACGAAGCTGCTGCACTGAAATTTCAGCTTCAGCCGCAAGCTGTTCCTGCGTCCAGCCCTTTTCGAGACGGCTGCCACGGATTCTGTTGCCAACTTGCACTTTGTCATAACTCATATTCGGTCGTCCTTTCTACTGCTACGCAGCGGTTTGGGCGGAGGAACTGGGTTTTGTTTTCAATCCTCCCTGTGGTAAAGATACTTTCTTCTTTTCATGCCAAAATAGCGCATGACGGCTCAAATTCAACTTTATTTCATTAAAGTCAAATTTGTTCATAAATTACCATAGAGTTTTTCTTCCGTCAAGTCCTTTTTACCGTAGTATCGCAACGATTTTTAAGTAGTAAACTCACGAGAAGGCATTTTCTCGCCAATTTCATGCATATTTACTCATAAATTCATTTGAAAAACATCAATATGTCTTACTTTGCGACACAAACACATCAGATTTTCTACATTTTCCACAGACAGCATTTTTTACGATTCAGCGCAACAGATTAAACGCCATTAGCATTCAACAAACGCAAATAGCGTGTTCTTTTGTTTCTTCTCTTTTCACCCTTCCCGCTGCTCCACGATTTCCAGACTGTCCCGCCCGACATGGCAAAGCAGGAACAGCACGCTCACACCTGCGGCTTTTGCTTCGGCCAGCGCTGTGCCAAATTCCGGCTGCGTACCAACATTCGGCCTCACCTCGGTGATGCCTTCCATCTGAATCACAAAAGCCACTGCGCACCGATACCCTGCCCGCTGTGCCTGCTCTAACTCGTGCAAGTGCTTCACGCCCCGTTCGGTGGGTGCATCCGGGAAATAACCGATGCCGCCCACTTCCAATGTGCAGCCTTTGACTTCCAGCAAGTATTTCTGTTCGCCCTTTTCCAT
>OMFF01000575.1_pt1 | contig 12499 bp, 4 predicted proteins | sample 1645581 | NCBI WGS metagenome assembly OMFF01 (sample SAMEA103958140, study PRJEB25191) | human gut metagenome | biome: human-associated habitat [ENVO:00009003]; feature: intestine environment [ENVO:2100002]; material: feces | place: Germany | collected 2013/2015
CAATTGGAGATGAAACAAAAGAGGCCATCTCAACTCTATTTTGAGACAGCCTCTTCCTTATTCTTATCCTGTTTCAAATGCTGTTCCATGTACATGCTGGGAGGCATTCCGTACAGATCCTTGAAAGCGGTCGAGAAATTGTTGGGATTGGTGAATCCGGTCAAGTCCGCCACTTCGGCTATGGTGTACCGTTTCTTCGACAACAGCTCTGCCGCTTGTTTCAGTCGGATGTTCCGGATAAAATCCCGTGTGGTCTGGTTGGTCAGTTCTTTCAGTTTACGGTGCAAGTGCACGCGGCTAATGCCTACCTCGGTGGTAATCATCTCCACGGTGAGGTTCGGGTTACTCAGGTTTTCGTTGATGACCCGCATGATTCGTTCCATCAGTTTGTCATCGGGGGACTGTACTTCTATTGGTTGTACCTTATCTCCTTGGGTCTGTTGTCCGGTATAGGTATTGCGTAGCCGTTCACGACTGCGGATCAGGTTGGCGGCCGTTTTCCTCAATATCTCTATATGGAAAGGTTTGGTCATGTAGGCGTCGGCTCCTGTTTCCAGACCTTCCAGATTGTCTTCCTCCCGTGTCTTGGCGGTGAGCAGTATTACCGGGATGTGGTTCAGGTTCACATTTTGCTTTATTTTGCGGCATAAGGTAAGTCCGTCCATTTCGGGCATCATGACATCACTTATTACCAAGTCCGGGGTTTTATTGAAGATGCTTTCCAGTGCCTCCTTGCCGTTGCAGCTTTCTAGGGTATGGTAATCGCTTGCCAGTTCACGGCAGATATAGCGGCGTATATCTTCATCGTCTTCTACCACCAGTACTTTGTATTTCGTTTTGGTTCGTGTTTTTCCGTTTTCTTCTTCCTCGGTTTCATAAGGAACAGGGAGGACCGGAGCCGGAGTGTGGAAGAGAGGAGCTTTGTCGGCTTCCATTTCTTCTTTGCGCAGATGGGCGCATCCCAGAGGCATACGGATGATAAAGCTGCATCCCGGTTGTCCGTCCGGATTATTTTCTACACGGATGTCTCCATGATGAAGTTCCACCAGTGAGCGGGTGAGGTGCAGCCCGATACCGGTGCCTATGTTTGAGTTGTTTTGGCTATTCCGTATCTGGTAAAAGCGTTCGAATATGTGTTCTGTTTCTTTGGGGGCGATTCCTATTCCGCTGTCGGTCACGGTGATTTCGGCATACTGTTGTAATGGTTTCGGCAGGGTGGAGTCCTTACCGGTGCGTAGCCGTATGTCCACACTGCCTCCTTCGGGGGTGAATTTGAAGGCATTGGACAGGATGTTCAGGATAATTTTGTCGAAGTTCACCGGGTCCACCCACAATTTTAAGTGGTCGGCGCCCTCGTGGTGGAACTGCAAAGTAATTTGTTTTTTGTTCGCTTGTTCTGTAAAGGTTTCACACAAATCATTAATGAATCCGGTCATTTCGGTTTCACGGAAAACGAGTGACATCTGTCCTTTGTCTATCTTGCGTATATCCATCAATTGGTTTACCAGCCGCAGGATTCTTTCGGAATTGCGCCAGATGATGCGGTAGTTCTTTTGCCGTTCGTGGTCTGTATCGTTTGTCATCAGTTTTTGCAAAGGACTGATGATGAGTGACATCGGAGTACGTATCTCGTGGGAGATGTTGATGAAAAACTGTAGCTTGGCTTCGTTTATCTGTTCGGCATGGATATGTTGCATCATTTCCTGCCTTATGCGGTAACGGTGTCTCATTTGCAGGATGATGCCATAGACGGCTGCTACTGCCAATAAGGCATAGATCAGCATGGCCCAGCCCGATGCCCACCATGCCGGTGCGATGTGAATGGTGATTTCATCGGTGTCGGATTCCAGCAGATAATCTTCGGCTTTGATCCGGAAATGATAATCGCCGGGGGGAAGGTCGCTGAATGACACCCGGTTGACTCCTTTGGGAAGTTTGACCCAGGGAGTGTTGTTTATGGTATATAGATACGTGATACGTTCGGAATTATTTAGTTCGCGGGTAGAGAACTCGATGCTGAAAGCGTTGTCGTTATGTGACAAGTGGAAATCCCGGGCCTCAAAGACGGAGGTGTTTATGATTTCTTTTCCGCCCGACAACATTCCTTTCCTTATGGGCTGGTCGTGCAGATAAAAGTCGATGATGCGTACGTTCCATTTTTTTGCGGGATTCGTAATCTCTTGAGGATTGAAATAGGTAATTCCGTTTGTACCTCCAAACCAGAGTATGCCGTTGTGGTCGGCAAAAGAGGCGTTTTTGCTGAATTCATTTCCTTGCAGACCGTCGTCTGCATAGAAATTGCTGAACGTGTGGGTATTCAGATTAAAACGTGACATTCCGGCATTGGTGCTTATCCATAAGTTGTCCTGCCCGTCTCCTTTGATAGCATATACGGCGTTACTGGATAGTCCGTGGGCGGTGGTGTAGGTCTTTAGTTGCTGGGTTTGGGGATTCCATTCCGCCAGTCCGTCGGAACTGCCTATCCAGATGTTGCCTTGGGGGTCTTCATAAAGGGAGTGGATGATGTGTCTGGACAGGATTTCTTCAGTCTTGAAGTCGTCGGTACTCAGGTCTATACATCTTATTCCGTCATACGTTCCTACATAAAGGTGGTTGTCACCGGCATACAAAAGACAGCTTATCCATTTATATTTTTTGGTGGCAGCATTGAATTTAGGGTCATATACAGACTGTCCTGTCTTCAAGTCATAATAGAAAAGTCCGGCTCCCATGGTGGCTATCCAGAGTCGTTTGTCCTGGTCTTCAACCAGATCATACACGCGTTGGATACGGTTTCCATTCTTGTCTGTCAGATTCTGCAGATAGCTGCACTGTCCTGTTTTCTTATCCAGTCTGCCTAGTCCGTTGGTATAGGATCCGAACCACAGATTACGTTCAGAGTCTTCATACAGGCCGAAAACGGTGGAAGGAACCGAAAAGGGGCTGTCATGTGGGGCATAATGGACTCTTTGCTTCAGTTCTGTGGTGATGCCGTATATGCCGTCGTTGTCAGTACCTATCCATAATATGCCTTCGTGGTCGCGGCAGAGTGAGGTGATACAGTTGGAGCCGATGATATTCTTGTTTATTGATTTGTAGCCTATGTACTTGAAACTGTTGGGCTGTGCGGGAATCATCATAACCCCTTTCTGGTAAATGGCTATCCATAGGTTTCCTGCATTGTCTTTCAGGACGGAGTGTACTTTGGAGGTACCGGAGTCGAGGTAATTATTATCAAAAGGGTAATCCGTGATGAGCTGTTTGGGGATGTTGAAAATCTTGGCGCCTTTCCCGTCCGTGCCCAGGCAAAGCTCGTTTTGGCTTATCTGGCAGATGGATTTGATAGGCAGGTTTTGTTTTCCTTTATAAAGGATAGGAATGAACTCTTCTGCCGGTTGGTTATATTTCAGCAATCCTTTGCCTATGGTTGCCAGGTAGATGTCTCCGTAGTTGTCTTCATAGAGGTCTACAATGGTCATTCCCTTCTCTTGTTTCAGAAAGTGCTTGCTTTTATTGTCCGCAGAGAGGCGGTAGATACCATTCTCACCCTGTGTTACCCAAAGATTGTGTTGTCTGTCCTCTATCATGTAGTCTGTCATTTGGGTGGGGATAGGTAAGTCCAGTTTGTGTGCAGTCAGTTTCCCCTGTGTGATGGTTATGGTACACAAGTTGTTTCCCGATACCCATATTTCTCCGTTCCTACGTTCCAGAATGGACATGATATTGCTGTCAAAAGTCTTTCCATCTTCCCATTGCGCCCGCGCGCTGAAGCTGTCGGTTTCCGGATCGTATAGCTGTATACCGTTATAGGTTCCTACGAACAACCGTCCTTTGCTGTCCTCGTACAGCACTCGTACGTAGTTATGGCAGAGGGAGTACTCGTTTTCCGGGTCATGCTTGTAGGTGATGAACTTGGCTCCGTCATAGCGGTTCAGTCCGTCTTCGGTGGCAATCCATATCATGCCGTTCCGGTCCTGATATATTTTGTTGATCAGACTGCTGGAAAGTTCCCTGTCTGTTGTGAAGAATTTGTACGATTGTCCGTGGCACAACAAAGACAGAAAAAGAAATAGTATAAGAATCGTATGTTTCATCATAATATAAATATCCCAGTAAATTCAGGTGCACAAAAATAATTCAAAAAAGAATATATAGCCTAATAAATAAGGAAGTAATTTCGGTACTTTGTGCCATATCGGGCAGGTTTGTAACATGGAAAAAGGACTATGTAACATGGTTACACTCCGATATAAGGCGAATGTCCTTACCTTTGCTCTTGTTGAGCAGTGAAGAACGGAACGTAAAAACAGCCTTGTGAATTTAATACCATGAATATGAAACTTGAATGTGATTTATCCGGTATCCGGAAATGTATGATGAGTGGCTTGTCCCTGTTGCTTGCCGGAGTGTTGCAGGCGCAGAATCCGATTGTGCAGACTTGCTATACTTCTGATCCGGCACCTATGGTGCACGATGGCACCTTGTATGTTTACACGGGACACGATGAGGACCATGCCGATTTTTTCTGGATGCAGGAGTGGCGCGTCTATTCTACTAAAGATATGGTGAACTGGACCGATCACGGTTCTCCGCTTGCCATCGAGTCTTTCGACTGGGCGGACGATCGTGCCTGGGCATCGCAATGTATCGAACGCAACGGGAAATTCTATTGGTATGTGTGTCTGCATTCCAAGTTGACAAACACGATGGCTATCGGTGTGGCGGTGGGTGATTCGCCTACCGGCCCTTTTAAGGATGCTATCGGCAGACCGCTTTACGAAGGTAGCTGGGATTTTATTGATCCCACGGTTTTTGTGGACGATGACGGGCAGGCTTATCTATATTGGGGAAATCCGAATGTTTACTATGCCAAGCTGAATGCCGATATGGTTTCGCTGGATGGTGAGGTGTCCAAGGTGGAGCAGACTATAGAGAGTTTTGGTTCTCCGGGGCCGGACAAACGGGAGAAAGGAAAGAAATACAAGGACATCTATACGGAAGGTCCGTGGTTGCACAAGCGTGGCGGTACATATTATCTGTCGTATGCAGCCGGCGGAGTACCCGAACACATCGCTTACTCGATGAGTGACACTCCGACAGGACCTTGGAAGTATATGGGAGAAATTATGCCGTTGCAAGATACCGGTTCGTTTACCAATCACTGTGGAGTGACGGATTATAAAGGTAATTCTTATTTCTTTTATCACACCGGGAAATTACCCGGTGGGGGTGGTTTCGGACGTAGCGTGGCAGTGGAGCAGTTCAGTTACAACCCCGATGGTACTTTCCCGATAATTAATGCGACGACAGAAGGGGTGTCGCCGGTAGGCACACTGACTCCTTATCAACGTGTGGAGGCGGAAACGATAGCTTTCTCCGAGGGAGTAAAGTCGGAATGGAATGCAAAGACGGGGGTGTATGTATCCGGAATTCATGACGGGGATTATATAAAGGTACGCGAGGTGGATTTTGAAGATTTGTCGCCCAAGTGTCTTTGTGTGTCTGTTGCCAGTGCCCTTCGTGGCGGGTGGATAGAAATCAGGACCGACAGCATCGGCGGGACGCTGATAGCTGAAATGAGGGTTCCTCATACCGGAGGATGGGAATGTTGGACAAGTATAGAGGCGGATGTAACGGTTCCTGTGACGGGTGTGCATGATGTCTATTTTGTGTTCAAAGGCAGGAAAGGATGTGAACTGTTTCATTTTGACTGGTGGAAATTCAGCCGGCAGGAAATGACAGAGCAAGAGGTGAAAGACAGGACGCAGGTCGCATCTACCAATATTCCGGGTTACGAGTATCCGCGGCTGGACGAGGAGCATTGCGCCCACTTCCGTTTCTATGCTCCGCAAGCCGGAAGGCTTCAGGTAGACTGTTGCGGTAAGAAGTATGACATGCAGAAGGACGCGGATGGCTTCTGGACAGTAAAGACCGATCCGTTGGTCGTAGGATTCCATTATTATTTTTTGATAGCGGACGGGGTGCAGGTGGCCGATCCGTCCAGTTACACTTTCTTTGGTTGTTGCCGTATGGCGAGTGGGATAGAGGTTCCCGAGGGAGTGGAAGGTGATTACTATCGTCCTCAGCAGGGAGTACCTCATGGGCAGGTGCGCTCGTGTACTTATTATTCGGAAGCCAAAAAGGAATTCCGCCGTTGCATGGTCTATACTCCGGCTGAATATGAAACCAAGGTGAAAAAACGTTATCCGGTACTTTACCTGCAACATGGCATGGGCGAGGATGAGACGGGCTGGTCGGCACAGGGATGTATGCAACATATTATGGATAACCTGATAGCCTCCGGGCAATGTGTGCCGATGCTTGTTGTGATGGACAGTGGGGATGTGGAAGCTCCTTTCATTCCTCGCAAAGGGAAGGATGTGAATGAGGAGAGAGCTTTGTATGGTGCCTCTTTTTACAGGGTGATGCTGGAGGACTTGATACCGATGATTGACAGGACGTTCCGGACTTATACTGATCGTGAACATCGTGCAATGGCAGGATTGTCATGGGGTGGTCATCAGACTCTCACTACCACATTGCCTCATTTGGACAAGTTTTCGTATATTGGCGCATTCAGCGGTGCTATCTTCGGACTGGATGTGAAGACTTGCTTTGACGGTGTGTTTGCTGATGCCGGCAAGTTTAACAAGCAGGTACATTACTTGTTTTTGGGATGCGGAACGGAAGAACAGTTCGGTACCCGAAAACTGGCAGAGTCTTTGCGCAAAATAGGTATTCATGTGGACTATTACGAATCGCAGGGCACGGCACACGAGTGGTTGACATGGCGTCGTTGCTTGTACCGGTTTGTGCCTCATTTGTTCAAAAATAGAAAGTAGAAAAAGAAATGAAGAAGATCATTATTATTATTACCTGCTTCATTGGTTTGTCGGGGGCGTTTGCACAACAACGGGAAATCTTCCATAATCCGGTGATTGAGGCGGATGTACCTGACCCTTCCATGATAAGGGTGGGAAACTATTACTATCTGGTAAGCACCACCATGCACCTGATGCCGGGTTGTCCGGTGATGCGTTCAAAGGACTTGGTGCATTGGGAAACGATCAGTTATGTGTTTCAACGACTTACTGACTTGCCCCGTTATGATTTGAAGGAAGGCACGGTATATGGTCGCGGACAATGGGCCTCCAGCATCCGCTATCATGACGGACGGTTCTATGTATGGTTCTCACCCAATGATGAACCTCATCGTGGTTATATCTATACCGCCGAAGATCCGGCGGGCGAATGGACATTAGTCTCCCGTCCGCCTCATCATCATGATGCTTCTTTGTTTTTTGATGATGACGGCAAAGTCTATCTGTTTTATGGCACCGGACAACTTCGTCAGCTCAAGAGCGACCTGAGCGATGTGGAGCCGGGAGGTATAGACCAAAAGATATTCGAGCGGGATGCCGACGAGCAGGGACTTCTGGAAGGAAGTCAGGCATTCAAGCATAACGGCAGATATTACGTGATGATGATTTCCATGGACTGGAGCATTCCCGGACGGTTGCGTCGTGAGGTGTGCTATCGTGCCGACCAGATAACTGGTCCGTATGAGAAAAAGGTGATTTTAGAAACCGAATTTCAAGGATATGGTGGCGTGGGACAAGGCTGTATAGTCGATACTCCTGACGGAAACTGGTATGGCTTTATTTTTCAAGATAGGGGCGGCATAGGACGTGTGCCCACATTGATGCCCTGCCGCTGGGAAGACGGTTGGCCGATACTGGGAGATGCGGACGGACGTGTGCCCGAGTGTATGGAGATGCCTGCTTCCGGAGAGAAGTGTAAAGGAAGTATCATGGGAAGTGATGATTTCGACACCGACCGGTTGAGCTTGAACTGGCAGTGGAACCATAATCCGTTGGATAATCTGTTTCTGGCTCCCAATACCTTGACCCAGCGTATGAGCGGGCCGAAATGCAGCGGTGTGGTAGCTATGGATGTCTCGAAGATGAAAGAAGGGGATGTTGCGGGCTTCAGTGCTTTTAATGGGTTGTCCGGAGTGCTGGCTGTGGTCATGGAGAACGGGAAAAAGCAGTGGGTGATGTCACATCAGTCTGTCAGTCTTTCGGACCGGGAAAAAAGGGTGACTGCTGTGGAAGTACTGGAGAAGGAACGCATAGATTGTGAAAAAGAGGTGGTCTATCTTCGTATGGAGGGCGACTTTGCCGATAAAAAAGATGAAGCCACTTTTTACTACAGTTATGACAAGAAAACGTGGAAACGAATAGGGGAGCCTTGTAAAATGGTTTTTGATTATACCAAATTCTTTATGGGAAGCAAGTTTGCTATTTTTAATTATGCTACTAAAGATTTGGGAGGATATGTGGATATAGATTATTTTGAATACGGTAACTAAAAAGTGAATAGAATGAAACTAAAAAAATGCGTGGGGATATTCTTGTTCTCCACCTTGTGCCTGAATGTAGGAGCTATAGATCATAAAGGGATTACTTTTGACCGGCTGGCTCCCGACCGTTTCACTCTGATGGAAAACGGAGTGGCCAATGAAATATTGGTGGACGAGCAGGAGGATGCTGGTGTGATGATAGCAGTAAGGAATCTTCAGAATGACTTTAAACGGGTAAGTGGCCGGGCTGCCGGGTTATGCTATACTCCCGGTGTAAAGCGCATGATTATGGTAGGTACGTTGAAAAGCCGTTATATCCGGGAATTGGTAAAGGCGAAAAAGATAGATGCTTCATTGCTGGAGGGCAAGAATGAGAAATACCTGATGACTGTGGTGTCTGCTCCCTTGAACGGAGTGAATGAAGCGCTTGTCATTGCTGGAAGTGACAAACGCGGAACGATTTATGGGATTTATGAGCTTTCGGAACAGATTGGTGTTTCGCCGTGGTACGACTGGGCGGATGTGCCGGTGATGCCCCGGCAGAATCTTTCGATGATGCGTGGAAGTTATACGGCGGGAGAACCGGCGGTAAAGTATCGGGGTATCTTTTTGAATGACGAGGCTCCTTGCCTGACCGGGTGGGTGAAACACACTTATGGCACGAATTATGGTGATCATCGTTTTTATGCCCGTGTGTTCGAACTGATTTTGCGTCTGCGCGGTAACTTTATGTGGCCTGCCATGTGGGGTTGGAGTTTTTATGCGGATGATCCGGAGAACAGCAAGACCGCCCATGAGATGGGGATTATAATGGGAACCTCACACCATGAGCCTATGGCACGCAATCATCAGGAATGGGTGAGGAAGCGCAGCGAATATGGGGCATGGGACTATGCTTCCAACCAGCAAGTGATTGACCGTTTTTTCCGTGAAGGTATGGAGCGTGCGGCCGATACGGAAGATTTGATTACCATTGGTATGAGAGGTGACGGTGATACTCCGATGGGTGGAAAGGAAGGAGAAGATGACAAATATGTGCCGCGTGATGAGGAAAACATGCGCCTGATGGAGAAGATATTCCGGAATCAGCGTCGTATTATCAAGGAAGTGACGGGAAAAGCACCGGAGAAACGTCCGCAGGTATGGGCTATTTATAAAGAAGTGCAACGCTATTATGACATGGGACTCCGTGTGCCCGATGATGTGATTATGTTGCTGAGTGATGACAACTGGGGGGATGTGCGCCGGTTGCCGGATGCAAAGGAGCGGAAGCATTCCGGCGGATGGGGGATGTATTATCATGTAGATTATGTGGGGGCTCCCCGTAATTCCAAATGGTTGAATGTAACTCCTGTACAAAATATGTGGGAACAGCTTCAGTTGACTTACAGCTATGGGGTGGATAAGCTTTGGATATTGAATGTGGGTGATTTGAAGCCGATGGAGTATCCTATCACTCTTTTTATGAATATGGCTTGGAATCCGGAACGCTATGCGGCAGGGAATCTGTTGGAGCATACACGAGCGTTCTGTGCGCAGCAGTTCGGTGAGGAACAGGCGGATGAGGCCATGCGTATCCTGAACCTGTATTGCAAGTACAATGGACGCGTGACTCCCGAGATGCTGGATAAGGATACTTATCACTTGGCTTCGGGGGAATGGAGGCAGGTGGCCGATGAATATGTGAAGCTGGAGGCGGAAGCCTTGCGGCAGTATTTGAAACTGGATACCGCTTACAGAGATGCCTACCGACAACTGATTCTTTTTCCTGTGCAGGCGATGGCCAATCTGTATGAAATGTACTATGCACAAGCCATGAATCACAAATTGTACCAGGAGAACAATCCGCAGGCGAATGAGTGGGCCGACAAGGTGGAGAAGGCGTTTAGGCGCGATGCGGAATTGTGCAGGGAATACAACGAAGAAATGTCGGGAGGCAAGTGGAATGGGATGATGACGCAGAAACATATAGGCTATACTTCGTGGAACGATGATTTCCCTGCCGACCGTTTGCCGGAAGTTTACTGGATAGAGCAACCGGAACAGGCTGTAGGAGGATATTTGTTTACCGGTGACAAAGGGGTGGTTTCTATGGAGGCGGAGCATTACTTTACATCATCCGTTGCACCGAAGACCGCCTGGACAGTCATACCGCACATGGGACGTACGCTGAGCGGAGTGGCTTTGATGCCTTATACACAGTCTGCTGAGGGAGCTTCGCTCTCTTATAAAATGAAAATACCGCAAAAAGTAGATACGGTAAATGTGTATGTCGTTGTGAAATCCACCCTGCCCTTCCTCAGACGGGAAGGTCATCGCTACACGGTAGGTTTTGAAGGAGGGGAGGAGCAGACTGTCTGTTTCAATGCGGAGTTGAACGAGCATCCGGATAATGTATATCGCGTACTGTATCCCACAGTGGCCCGTCGGGTGGTGAAGACCCGGGTGAAGTTGAGCCTGCCCGACCGTGCGGACGGAACCTATACATTGGTTCTGAAACCGGTGGAGCCTGCCATCGTATTTGAAAAGATTGTGGTGGATTATGGCGGTTATGAGGATAGTTATCTGTTTATGGACGAATCTCCTTGCCGGAGAAATAAACTGAATGGACAATGAAAAATATAAGATTGACGGTTTGGATAGGAATAATGTGCGGGTGGTTGGCGGCAGGAATGTTGCAGGCCGGTACACGACCGGACAATGCCCGTCCGGCAGAAGAAGACGGTAGCCGCTTGTGGTTGCCGGTGATGCGCCCGGTGGAAGGTGCGGAGGTGGAAGTTATATATAAAGGAAAAGTGTCACCCACCATAGCCGTTGCCATTGCTGAGTTGAAAAACGCCTGGAAGGGAGAGCCTGTACTTTTGGAGAAAAAGAGGACAGGGCAGGGGGATGGGTTTGCTATCACTTCTTCGGAACATCAGGTCCGTATTCTTTCATCCACCGAGGCAGGATTGCTTTATGGTGTTTATAGTCTGTTGCGTATGCAGGCGGCGGGGCAGGTCACAGTACCTCTGTCGGTTACTGAACAATCTGTGTATGATCTTCGCATCTTGAACCATTGGGATAATCTGGATGGTACGGTGGAGCGTGGTTATGCTGGTTGTTCTTTGTGGAATTGGGAAGAACTTCCCGGAACTTTGTCACCACGTTACGAGGCATATGCCCGTGCCAATGCTTCTGTGGGTATTAATGGAACGGTGCTGAATAATGTCAATGCCTCGCCCCAAGTGCTGGCAACCGGCAGTCTGGAGAAAGTCAAGGCATTGGCTGATGTCTTCCGGCCTTATGGTATAAAGGTCTATTTATCGGTTAATTTTGCATCTCCTATCCAGTTGGGCAAGTTGGATACGGCAGATCCGTTGGACAAGGAGGTCATCCGGTGGTGGAGGCGGAAAGTGAAAGAAATCTATACGTTGATACCTGATTTTGGCGGTTTTTTGGTAAAGGCCAATTCGGAGGGGCAGCCGGGACCATGTGATTTCGGGCGTACTCATGCCGAGGGAGCGAATATGCTGGCGGATGTGTTGAAACCCTACGGAGGAATCGTGATGTGGAGGGCGTTTGTCTATAGTCCTACCGACAGTGACCGTGCCAAGCAGGCCTATTTGGAGTTTATGCCTTTAGACGGGCAGTTTCATGACAATGTAATAGTACAGATAAAGAACGGACCGATAGATTTCCAGCCTCGTGAACCTTATAGTCCTTTGTTCACGGCTATGAAGCAGACTCCCATGATGGTGGAGTTTCAAATTACTCAGGAGTATTTAGGCTTTTCCAATCATCTGGCCTATTTGGCTCCTTTATGGGAGGAGTTTTTCGGTGAAGTACGTCCGGATAGGTTGAAAGCTGTGGCGGGTGTGGCAAACATCGGTACGGATGTGAATTGGTGCGGACACCATTTTGCGCAGGCCAACTGGTATGCTTTCGGGCGGTTGGCATGGAATCCGTCGCTGACTTCAGACCGGATTGCGGATGAGTGGTTGCGGCAGACGTTTACTTCCCAGCCGGCATTTGTCCGTCCGGTCAAAGAGATGATGTTGCAGAGCCGGGAGGCGGTGGTGAATTATATGATGCCGTTGGGGCTGCATCATCAGTTTGCATGGGGGCACCATTATGGACCTGAACCGTGGTGTAGTG
>OMFF01000584.1_pt1 | contig 12379 bp, 6 predicted proteins | sample 1645581 | NCBI WGS metagenome assembly OMFF01 (sample SAMEA103958140, study PRJEB25191) | human gut metagenome | biome: human-associated habitat [ENVO:00009003]; feature: intestine environment [ENVO:2100002]; material: feces | place: Germany | collected 2013/2015
TCGGGGAAACACCCGCGCCGCCCCAAACACCCGCCGTAAGCGCCCCAGAGCCGATTGTCGCAGAGGCCAAATTAGAAACAGAAATCGATTTGCCACCAGAGAAAGAAAAGGCTGCGACTCCACAGCCGGAACAGACCCAGGAGGCCGTCACAGAACCGAAGTCAGCACCTGCGGAAACACCCGCAGTCCAGTCCGCACCGGAGCCAGAACCTGTCCCGGAAGTGTCTTATGGTCTCGCCCCGGAGCAAGCTGCAGAACCGCACGTAGCTAAAACAACCATTGAACCTCCGTCTGGCGACATGGTCTATGTCCCCGGCTTTGGCTGGATACAAAGCGAAGGTCCCAACCATGTCGAGTACGCCGAGGATATGTACGAGAACGGCAACAAAATCGGCATCATGGGCTGAAACAGGATCTGCTGGGAGCGGTTATGCTGCTTGCATACGAAAGCTGCTGCACCGAAAAGTGGTTGGTATCATATTATGACGTTGAGGTCAAAAGGCTCTTTTCATCGGTATGCCAACAAAATAAAAAGCGACCATCTCCATCAACGGTGGAAAATAGTCGAATAAGATCGGGGCTTATAATGCTTTTCAATGACCATGTCAGGCCAGTAGTGGATTATGAGGTCGACAATACAAGCCCCTCCGTTGCCGAAGCAGCTTCTTGAAGTTAATAGCTGAAATTTTAGCGCCAAAGAAGAACTTGCACGGTATCCTGCCGCGAACAGGCATATCATCCACATGATATTGGTTTCGCAGAGTAGAAGGGATAGTCTCTACACCGTTCCGAATCCTGTTCCAGTTTTGAAAATCATTCTCGGCCATATGACGTTGTTGTCTCGCCTTCTCTATCGCGGAACGGGATATTGCAATCAGACCAGTAACCTTGTTGAGCTTCGGATGGCACTGCTCCAAATGCGGACACCCCGCACATAGGTCATGAGAGAAATACGCACGCGCCTGTTTAGCTGCTGAAATATATCTGCAGCGAAGCGGTTCATGTCCGGCAGGACAGTGCAAAACAACTTTCCCATCATCACTTATTTCAAAATCTGCATAGATGTTCGGGACCGAAATCCCCTTGAGGCTTGTGCTGATAAGCTGTACATTCTTCTCCAATGCGGCATCCCGGAGGTTCTGACCGGAATATGCACCGTCTACAACAATGAATGATTCTTCGTTCTGTACTGGGAGTCGCTTCAAGTGATTCGTGAGGAAGCGGGAGTCTGAATGGGTATTTTGCTCATATTGGTAGTCCACAACGACGGAACCATCGGCTCCGACAGCTTCCACGATATTTGCAGCATATCCAATATGTTGCTTTCCGGCTTTCCTGCTGTAAGTCGCTTCCGGATCTGTTGGGTTCTGAAGGGATGTCGCTCTGGGGGATTCTGTACCTTTATTGCGTAGCCGACGTATTCCGTTTTCTGAAATGGTTTGTTCCTCGATACAGCGCAGCAGTAGCTGATATGCCTCGATGTCGCTGCAAGCATCCTGGTTCTGGCACTGTCCGAGTAGTTTCTCTGCATCTCTGACGATCTCTGTTGTTCTGACTTCAATATCAACATGCCGACTGTGATAGATAACACGATTTCGATCATCAGGGGCAAGGTAATGTTCAAGACCAGCCAAATCAGCGCCGGTCTGATTCTTGTGGTGATATTGCACCAGTCGGGCAACACAGGTATATAGCAATTCGATACGGCTCAAATTTCTGATATTTGCCTCTACCATGAGAGAATCCATTCGCTTGATGCGGGAACTGATCCCCATCATTTTCGCAATTTTCCCGCTTAGATCGCAGACACAGTCGTGAAACAGATCCACACCGTTGAGCCGCTCATATTCATAGCAACGACGGCGGAAACGGGACAATGTTTTATCACTCAGTGGCTGTTCTTCGTAACTGGTCGTATGCAGTGCATATTGGTAATGCACATCCAGCATCAGATTTTCAACTACCTCGTCATCCGAGAGGTCGAAAAGTTCTTTTATGATCAAGGCTCCGACAATGACATTGACCGGAGTGTTTGGCCGGGACGCTGTTTCCGAGTAAAGAACGCGGAAACGGTCTTCATCAATTGCCGGAAAGATCTCATCAGAAAATACTTTTGCCCACGATTTCTCCAGACATTTTCTTTCACGCTCCGTTAAGCGCAGGCTCCGGTCAAATATGGAAAGCTGCTGGCTTTGGTTGGGGCGGTATGACATGAAAACACCTCATCTGCATTTTCTTAAATTATACCACACTATCTCTTGTATTTCACCGCCTTTTTAGTAAGATGCAATGTTCATAAACCGCACCTTTTGACCTCAATGTCATATTATGATACCAACCACTTTTTGCCGATGTGGAGTTGAAAAAGCCAATAGTATCTCCTCGTGGTCTGATGGCGATGAGGAGTAGAACATAGGCGGCGGCTCAACGGTTGAGCCGCCATAAACAATAAAAAAGCTGCGGAAGCGAATCGGAACGTTTCCGTGGCTTTTTTATCGTGACCAGATGATTCGAAATCTTCTCTCTGAAATCAAAAACACAGATCTGAAAAATGGATTTTTGATAGACAAAATGGCGCCTCTATGCTAAAATTGGCCTGTATTAGTGTATATACTCCGGGGATGAGGTGTTACAATGACGATTTGTTATAACAAGCTGTGGAAGCTCCTGATCGATAAAAACATGAAAAAGAAGGATCTCCGCTTAGCCACTGGTATGTCCACCACCGCCCTTGCCAAGCTGGGCAAGAACCAGCATGTCAGCACAGAGATTCTGACGAAGATCTGCACTGTGCTGGATTGCGACTTCTGCGACATCATCGAATTGGTGAAGGAGGAGCAGCATGATTGACTTTTCCAAAATCGAGCAGTATCGGGAGAACAACCGTATTGAGGCGAAGAAAGCCCTTGGCGGTCTGCCCAAAAGCATTTGGGAAACCTACTCTGCCTTCGCCAATACACACGGCGGCATTATCCTGCTGGGAGTGGAAGAATGGGCGGATAAATCCCTGCACACGGTAGATCTGCCCGACCCTGACAGACTTATCAAGGAGTTCTGGGATATCGTCAATAACCCCAACAAGACCAGCGTAAATGTGCTGTCCTCCAAGGATGTATTTGTCCAGGAGGTGGATGGCGACCACATTGTGGTCATCAATGTTCCCCGTGCGGAACGCTCCTATAAACCAGTGTATGTGGACGGCAATCCGCTCTGCACATACCGCCGTAACGGAGAGGGCGACTACCGCTGCACCAAGGAAGAATATCAGGCCATGGTGCGGGATGCTTCCGTGAAAACCCAGGACATGCTCATCCTGAATGAAATGGACATGACTGTGTTCAACAAGGAGAGCATCCGCAGCTATCGCCAGAGGATGCGTCTTTCCCGCCCCGGCCATGTATGGGAGGCGCTGGAGGATGAAGATTTTCTCCTGAAGCTGGGCGCCGTGGGCATTGGCTCTGATGGGAAGAAGCATCCCACTTCTGCCGGACTTCTCATGTTCGGCAACGAGTATGACATTGTGCGTGAATTCAACACTTACTTTCTGGATTACCAGGAGCAGTATGACGCTGATACCCGTTGGACTGACCGTATCATATCTTCCTCCGGCGACTGGAGCGGCAATGTGTACGACTTCTATTTCCGCGTCTATAACAAGCTGATTCAGGATATCAAGGTGCCCTTCAAAATGGACGGTGGTACTCGTATAGATGATACCCCTGTGCATCAGGCACTCCGGGAAGCATTGGCCAACTGTTTGGTGAATGCCGATTATTACGGCAGACAGGGGCTGGTTATCGTCAAAAAGCGTAATAGCATTACGATGTCCAACCCGGGCAGCTTCCGCATCGAAATTGATGCCGCAAAAAGCGGTGGTGTTTCTGATCCGCGGAACGGAACGATGCTGAAGATGTTCAACCTGATTGATATTGGTGAGCGCGCTGGTAGCGGCATTCCGAATATCTTCCGCGTCTGGCGCGAGCAAAATTGGGCAACTCCGGAGATTACAGAGCAACTCGAGCCGGAGCGGACAACATTAACGCTCTTATTCTCCAAGAGTGACGATAAAAGAGCGACGATAAAAAGCGACGGTAAAAAAGCGACGATAAAATCTGCGCGGCAGAAAGAAGAAATCATTGCATACCTTACTGATCATATTTCGGCCAGAAGTGCCGATATTGCAGAGCTCCTTGGAGTCAAAAGTACACGAGCCAAGAAACTCCTCTCTGAACTGACTGCGGAGGAAATTGTTGTAGCCGAAGGCGGGAATCGAAACAGAACCTATAAGCTGAAAGCGTAAGGAGAGTGTCAGATGCCAATTCCCAAATATGATGAGATGTACCGTGCCTTCCTTGATTGCTTGGCAGATGGCCAACTGCACAGATCAAAAGAGGTAAAAGATACGGTTGCAGGGGTTTTCTCGGTGTCCGAAAAGGAGCGGGCTGAGATGCTGCCAAGCGGAAAGCAGCAGCTTTTTGATAACCGTATTGGCTGGACAAGGACATATCTGAAAAAGGCAGGCCTTGTGCAAAGCCCGTCACGAGGTATTTATGTGATTACGCCAGCAGGCAGACAAGTCCTCAATGAAAATCCTCCTCAAATCGATAACCTTTATCTCCAGCGCTTTGAGTCATTTCGAAAGTTTATTTCTCCGAACAATAATGAAGAAATAGCACTTTCGACACCCATGGAAAAGGTGTCCGGTAAAACACCGCAGGATGTTTTGGATGAAGCCTTTCAGCAGATCAATACCACCCTGGCAGATGATCTCTTGAGTGAAGTAATGAAGCAGCCGCCCGCTTTCTTTGAACATCTGGTCGTCAAACTGTTGATGCAAATGGGATATGGTGGCTCGGTGGACAATGCCGGCACGGTCATAGGGCAAACCGGTGATGAAGGCATTGATGGCATCATCCGTGAAGACAAACTTGGCTTCAGCTTGATTTATATTCAGGCGAAGCGTTGGGATTGTGACAAAACCGTTGGCAGACCTGAGATTCAGAAATTCGTTGGTGCCGCTGGCTGGACAAGGTGCTTCCAAAGGACTTTTCATTACGACTGCCAAGTTCACGAAAGAAGCATGCCAATATGCAGAGAAGCAACACACCACAAAGGTCGTGCTTGTTGATGGCACCACGCTGGCAAAATTGATGATCGAATATAATTTAGGAGTGTCTACGGAAGCTACATACGAAATTAAAAGAATTGACAGCGACTTTTTCGCGGAGGATCTTGATTGATTTTGCCCGTCAACTTCTGATAATAGCAACTTATCAGAAGCACTACTAAAGTTAGGAGGACACACATGAAATCCAACTTTGAATTTCTCAACAGATACTGGCCTGCGCTGGCACAGATCGGTGCGGCAGCGGAGAGCTATGTCTACTCCGATGCCAACGCCTGCCTGTATAAGTTGGGTATGTTTGGTGAGCGGCTGATTCTTGAGATTTTTGCTTTTGAGCATATCAAGGAACCGACCATCGACAACACCCACGCCAACCGGATTCGCCTGCTGAAGCGCGAAGGCCTGATTCCCAAGAAAATCGACGACATCCTGTATGCACTTCGCAAAACGCGAAACGATGCGGTCCATGCGGGTGCAGACTCTGTGGAGGATGCAAAAACGCTGCTCTCTATGACCTATAACCTTGCGGTTTGGTTCATGGAAGTATATGGCGACTGGGGATATATTGCCCCTGCGTTTGTCATGCCTGAAAATGTGGTGCAGCCGGACTATGAGTCCATCATTAAAGAGCAGGAGGAAAAGATTGTTGCACTCTCCAAGCAGGTCGAGGCAGTATCCACCGCGGCATCTACCAAGACCTCCAAGGAACGTGCAGAGAAAGGCGAAACCGCATCTGAGAGCATGGAGCTTTCCGAGGCAGAGACTCGCTACCTGATTGACGAACAGCTTCGCAAGTTTGGTTGGGAGGCTGACACCAATACTCTGCGCTATTCTAAGGGAACCCGGCCTCAGAAGGGTAGAAATCTTGCCATTGCTGAGTGGCCTACTGACTCCGCTGTAGGTAAGAATGGTTACGCAGATTACGCCCTGTTTGTCGGGGTGAAGCTCGTGGGCATTGTGGAAGCTAAAAAAGCCGCTATTGACATTCCCTCTGTCATTGACCATCAATGCAAGGAGTATGCTAAAGGAATCAAAGATGAACATCAGGAGTACACCATCAACCAGTGGGGAGCATATAAAGTCCCTTTTGTCTTTGCGACTAATGGCCGAAAGTATCTCAAGCAGATCGAAACCAAATCCGGCATCTGGTATCTGGATTTGCGCAGCGGAGCCAATGCACCCAAAGCCCTGCAAGGCTGGATCAGTCCCCAGGGATTGATGGAGCAGCTCGAAAAGGATATTGCTGCCGCTAATTCCGCACTCCAAAATACGCCTTTCGATCTGCTCCGTGACCCGGATGGACTGAATCTGCGTAAGTATCAGATCAATGCTATTGAGGCGGCAGAACAGGCCGTCATCGATGGCAAGCAAACTGTCTTGCTGTCCATGGCTACCGGCACCGGCAAGACCCGTACTATCCTTGGCATGATCTATCGCTTTATTAAGAGCGACCGGTTCAAGCGAGTTCTGTTCTTGGTTGACCGTACTGCTCTTGGTGAGCAGGCAGAAGATGTTTTCAAGGAAGTAAAAATCGAAGAATTGATGACCTTGGATTCCATCTATAACATCAAAGGCCTGGATGAAAAGGAAATCGACAGAGAAACAAAAATACATATCGCAACGGTTCAGAGCCTTGTTAAGCGTATCCTCTATCCCGAGGGAGATACCATGCCCTCCGTTACAGACTACGATCTAATCGTGGTTGACGAAGCACACCGTGGATATATTCTGGATAAGGAAATGAGCGAAACCGAGATGCTCTACCGTAACCAGGATGACTACATCAGCAAATACCGTACCGTCATTGAGTACTTTGATGCCGTGAAAATTGCGTTGACTGCAACACCGGCGCTGCACACTACCGAAATCTTCGGAAAGCCTGTTTTTAACTATTCTTTCCGTGAGGCTGTCATTGACGGCTATCTGGTAGATCACGATGCTCCTCATAATATTCGCACCAAGCTTCGTGTGGAGGGTATCAAGTACGAAAAGGGCGAACAGCTTGCCATCTACGATCCTGTCACCGGCGAAGTCCTCAACAGCGCTGAACTGGAAGATGACATGAAGTTTGAAATTGACACCTTCAATCGCCAAGTTATCACGGAGAACTTTAACCGTACCGTTCTGAATGAAATCGCTTGGGATCTCAATCCAGATGGCCAGGGCAAAACACTGATTTATGCTGTTGATGACAACCACGCTGACCTTATCGTGAAGATTTTGAAGAAAATCTATGCTGAAGGCGGTGTGGATAACGATACCGTTATGAAAATCACCGGCAGTGTTGCAGGAGGCAATAAGAAGAAAATCTCTGAGGCTATCAAAAGGTTTAAAAACGAGTCTTTGCCTAAAATCGTGGTTACGGTTGACCTTCTGACCACTGGTATTGATGTGCCGGAGATTACCACTTTGGTATTCATGCGCCGGATCAAGTCCCGTATCTTGTTCGAGCAGATGTTGGGCCGTGCCACCAGACTGTGCCCCTCCATCGGTAAGACGCATTTCGAGATTTATGACCCCGTGGGTGTGTACGAATCCTTGCAGGATGTCAGCAACATGAAGCCGGTTGTCACCAATCCTTCCACCAGCTTTGAAGATTTGATAAAGGGCCTGGAAGTGGCAACGACTGACGAGCAACTTGCTTATCAGATCGACCTGATTGTTGCCAAGCTGCAGCGCAAGCGCCGCAATGTGAGTAAAAAGGCACTGGAGCAGTTTGCCCACCTTACTGGAGGCAAGGATTTGGGTGCCTTTGCAGAACACCTTAACAGCAGCACAATCAAGGAGGCCACCGCTGAACTGCTGGGACATCGTGAGGCGTTCTCCGTGCTGGACAAGGACAGGACCCACCGCAAGCGCCCGGTTGTCATTGATAATCATGAGGACGAGCTGATTGACCACACCCGCGGTTACGGCGAAGGCCAGAAGCCAGAGGACTATCTGGAAGCATTCAGGGAGTTCATCAACAACAATATAAATGCCATCGCAGCTCTGCGCACGGTATGTACCAGACCTTCCGAACTCACCAGGGAAGCCCTCAAGAGCCTAAAGCTGGAGCTTGACCGCCATGACTTCACGGAGAAGCAGTTGAACTCCGCATGGAATGAGATGACCAATCAGGACATTGTGGCCGATATTATTGCCTTTATCCGCCAACAGGCTCTCGGTTCTGCGCTTGTAGGGCATGAGCAGAGAGTAAAGCACGCATTTGCAAAGTTGAGAATGAACCATGAATTCAACAAGACACAGTTAGAATGGCTCAAACGGATCGAGAAGGTTCTGTTGGAAGAGAGCGTTCTTGATGAAGAAATTTTTGAAGTTGGCGCATTTAAGAATGCGGGTGGCTTTACGATTATCGACCGCCGTTTTGGTGGGAAGCTTCGTGAGATCATGACGGAGCTCAATGAGTATCTCTATGACGATGGAGGAAGCGTAGCGTGAACAATCAGGAAATCGTAGCAAAACTATGGAATCTCTGCAATGTATTACGGGATGACGGTATTACATATCATCAGTATGTAACGGAACTGACCTATATCCTGTTTCTTAAGATGTGCAAGGAAACCGGCACTGAAGGGGCTATCCCGGAACAGTACCGTTGGGACAAGCTCCTTGCCAAACAGGGCGTTGAACTGAAGAAATTTTACAAAGAACTGCTGGAGCATTTGGGTGAGAGTTGTACTGGCCGCGTCCGGGAAATCTATCAGGGTGCCCAGAGCAACATCGACGAGCCAAAGAATCTGGAGAAGATCATCCAGACCATCGACCAGTTTGACTGGTACACCGCCAAGGAGGAGGGGCTGGGCAATCTGTATGAAGGCCTCTTGGAAAAGAACGCAAATGAGAAAAAGTCCGGTGCCGGGCAGTATTTCACGCCCCGTGTTCTGATCAATATCATGACGCGGCTTGTTGCTCCACAGCCCGGTGAGCGGTGCAACGACCCTGCCTGCGGAACTTTTGGTTTCATGATTGCCGCTGACCGCTATGTCAAAGACCATACTGATGATTTGTTTGAGCTGCCCGTGGATCAGCAGGAGTTCCAGCGCACCCAGGCCTTCTCTGGCTGTGAGCTGGTACATGATACTCACCGTTTAGCTCTGATGAATGCCATGCTGCACGATATTAGCGGCCCCATTTATCTTGGCGATACCTTGTCCAATTTTGGCAAAGGAATGAAGGGGTATGATGTTGTCCTGACCAATCCGCCCTTTGGAACCAAGAAGGGCGGTGAACGGGCTACCCGCGATGACTTCACATTCCCCACCAGCAATAAGCAGTTGAATTTCCTGCAGCACATTTACCGCAGCTTGAATAAGACGGGTAAGGCTCGTGCGGCGGTTGTCCTGCCGGACAATGTCCTTTTTGCCGATGGTGACGGTGAGCGCATCCGCCGCCTGCCTACTGGTATCTTTTATGCCCAGGGCGTTAAAACCAATGTGTTGTTCTTCACCCGTGGCTATGAGGACAAGGGCAATACCCGCGAAATCTGGTTCTATGACCTGCGTTCAGATATGCCTTCCTTCGGCAAGACCAATCCCCTGAAGGAAAGCCATTTTGACGAGTTCGTTGAATGCTATAAGGATGGTGATCTGTCCGCCCGTACCGAAACCTACAGCGAGGACAATCCGAACGGCAGATGGCGTAAGTTCACCTACGAGGAGATTCTGGCCCGTGACAAGACCAGTCTGGATATCACTTGGATGAAGTCTGACAATGGAACCGAGGATTATACTCTCTCTGAACTGCTGGCACAGATCAAGGAAAAGTCCGCCAACATCGCCAAGGCCGTGGCTGCTCTGGAAGAACTGATTGGCGAGGTAGATGAATAATGGATACGAAAGCATTACGGCAAAAAATCCTTGACCTCGCTATCCGAGGCAAGTTGGTGCCACAAGACCCAGATGACGAACCTGCATCCGTGTTGTTGGAGCGTATTCGCCAGCAGAAGCAGCAGATGGTCAAGGAGGGCAAGCTCAAGCCCAAGGATATCAAGAACGATTCCGTTATCTTTGCCGGTGAGGATAATTTGCATTATGAGAAGTTCTCTGACGGCAGCGTGAAATGTATCGAGGATGAGATACCGTTTGACCTGCCGGAAGGGTGGGCGTGGGCTAAAATCAACACCATTGCGTTTGTAACTAAGCTGGCCGGTTTTGAGTACACGAAGAATATTGCGCCGAGCTTATGTGAAGATGGCATTCCCCTTTTCAAGGGTAAGAATGTGCAAAATAGTACCATTGTCTATGAATTTGAATCGTTTATTCCCGAATCGGTTTCAGATGAACTCCAGCGCAGTCAGGTCACCCAAAAGTGCATTTTAACTCCCTATGTTGGCACTATAGGCAATATAGGAATTCATAATCGCCCAGGAAAATACCATCTTGGCTCCAATGTCGGAAAGATTGAACTCTATAATGATAATGTAGTGCTCCTTGAAGAATATGTCGTTGCGTATTTGCAGAGTGGGTTTGGTTACCAGCAGTTAACAAAACATATGAAAGCCACTGCACAGGCAAGTATATCAATCGAGGCTATTCGAGATGTATATCTTCCTATTCCTCCCGCAAATGAGCAATTGCGGATGTGGAGTGCGCTTTCTAACGCACTGGCAATGATAGAGCGCATTGAAAATACAGAACTCGATATTGCAAATTTGATTAAATCAACAAAATCCAAAATCCTTGACCTCGCCATTCGTGGACAGCTTGTACCACAGGATCCCAACGACGAACCTGCTTCTGTTCTTCTGGAACGCATCAGAGCAGAGAAAGAAGAGCTCATCAAACAGGGCAAGATTAAGCGTAATAAAAAGGAATCTTTCATCTTCCGTGGTGAGGATAACTCTTATTATCTCAGAACTGGAGAATTAGTGGAGTCGCTGGAGGACTGGGGTTTTGAAGAACTCCCCGACAGTTGGAGTGTGTGCTGCCTTGGGGAGTTGTGCGACTACGGTAACTGTACCAATATTGATACCGCCGATATCGCTGATTCTGCGTGGATATTGGATCTTGAAGATATCGAAAAAGATTCCGGTGTCGTTCTACAAAAAGTACACCAAGGTGAACGCAATGCAGGAAGCACAAAGCATCGTTTCCATAAAGGTCAGGTGTTGTACAGCAAACTTCGTCCTTATCTGAACAAGGTAGTCTTAGCTGATGAAGATGGATATTGCACCTCTGAGATTTTGCCATTAGAGTTTGAGCGGAATATACTTCCGCAGTATGCACGCTACTTTTTGATGTCCCCAACATTTTTGAGATATGCCAACAAGTGTTCATATGGCGTAAAGATGCCCCGCCTCGGAACAACAGATGGCAAGAAAGCAGTTATTCCTGTTCCTCCGATTAAGGAACAGAAGCGGATTGTCATGGCAATTGAACTGGCCTTTGCCCAGCTTGCTTCCATCGCAGAAAATTTAGCCTAACCAACAGCCGCCCTCAAAAGAAGGCGGCTGTCCCTTTACCATGTGACGATTTTATCCACCAGCGCCTGCTGTTCGCTGGCAGTTCTGCGGAGGTATATGCGAGTAGTCTCAATGCTCTCGTGACCCATTAGGTCTGCTAACAGAGCAATGTCGTTATACTTCTCCAAGAAGTTCTTTGCGTATCGATGACGGAATGAATGCGGGTACACTACCTTTTTATCCAATCCATACTTGTCGGCATAGTTTTTAAGCTGCTGGGAAATACCGCGTGTAGTAATACGCTCCCCATAACGGTTTAGAAACAAAAAGCCGGAGGAACGCTGCGTTTCCTCCAGCCATTCAAGAGTTTCCGTCCTCAACCTTTTGGGTATGTATAGTCTGCGTAGCTTTCCACCCTTAGTATATAGGTCAAAATAGCCGAGTTCCACGTGCTCGATTTTGATTTGAATAAGTTCGCTGACGCGCGCCCCAGTCGCAGCCAGATACCAGACCACGAAGTACCATTCCATGTTGCCGTCCTTCTTGAGCTGCTTTTTCAGAAAGTTGTAGTCGGCGTTGCTGATCACATTTTCCAGAAAATTCTTTTGCTGCACTTTCACAGCTCTCAGCCGCAAGCGGTCTCTGTGCAGAAAATCCAGATACTTATTCATCGCCTGGATACGCAAGTTGACGGTCTTGGGCTTGAAGAATTCCATCAGATACCCTTTGTAGGCCAGCAGGTTTTCCTTGTTGACCTCATCGTAGTGGGCATGATAAAAGTCCACTGTCCAGAGATAGGAATGGATGGTGTTCTCCGAAAGATTGCTCTTTCTCAGGTGCTGCTCAAATGT
>OMFF01000585.1_pt1 | contig 12373 bp, 7 predicted proteins | sample 1645581 | NCBI WGS metagenome assembly OMFF01 (sample SAMEA103958140, study PRJEB25191) | human gut metagenome | biome: human-associated habitat [ENVO:00009003]; feature: intestine environment [ENVO:2100002]; material: feces | place: Germany | collected 2013/2015
TACAAGATTAATAACAAATTCACCTGTTTCTTCTATAATATCATGTGAATATCTTTCCGGTCTTACGGAAATTGACACCATTGCAGGATCCGAACATATTGTTCCTGTCCATGCAACAGTTACAATATTCGGTTTCTCACCCTTTCTGTTACAACTTACCATTACAACAGGCAATGGATAAAGCATATTGCCCGGTTTCCAACTTTGTTTACTCATAATTTCTGTCTCCTTACTGTGTTATTTCCATCATAATTTCAGGAACCACCTGTTTCTTTCTTGATACAACTCCCGGAAGATAAACAACATCATCCGATCCCTGCACACCGAAAGCGCGCTCAACAAGTTCCATTGCTCCATCACCTACACATAAAAGTTCTGTTCCCGGTTTGATAATATCCGTAAGCATAAAATAAAGCATATTGACGCCAAGGGATTTGTACTGTTCCTTCATATATGTCATCACTTTCTTCTTTACCTGATCCAGTTCTTCACCGTCCATACATGACACCTGACCGATACCAAAGGTCGTGTCTCCGATAGAAAATCGTTTGAAGTCTCCGGTAAAAAGTTCTTTTGCTGTCTTTTCGCTGATATTGCTTCCGGCAAAGAACATCTCATGTGCATGTTCTTTTATATTGATTCCTGCAATTTCAGCCAGTGCCTTACCTGCTTCCCTGTCCATTTCTGTACATGTAGGACTTCTGAATATCAATGTATCCGATATAATCGCAGAACACATCAAAAGTGCAGTCTTAGTATCTATCTCAACACCTGCATCCACATACATTTTATATATTATGGTTGCGGTACATCCAACCGGCTTATTATAAAAAAATACAGGAGAAATTGTCTCCACGGCGCCAAGCCTGTGATGATCTATTATCTCTAAAATATCTGCACTTTCTATACCGTTTACCGCCTGATTAGCTTCATTATGGTCAACCATAATAATCTTTTTCTTATCAACATCCAAAAGATTACGTCTTGATATCATTCCCACATAATTACCATGTTTGTCAAGTATCGGGAAATCACGGTGCCTTTTTTCAGCCATAACTTTTCTGATGTCATCAACAAAATCATCCAGTCTGAATGTTACAAGACTGTCCTTTTTCATTACATGACCGATTGGCACACTCTGAAAAATAAGTCTTGATACCGTCAGGGCATCATGTGGTGAACTGATAATTGTACATCCACATTCTGTTGCAAGCCTTGATATTGTTATTGATACCGGTGCTTTTTCACATATAACAAGACATCCTGCTCCCATCTCTATAGCACAAAGCTGTGCCTCATATCTGTTTCCTAATATAACTATATCACCGGTCTCAATGCTTTCTTCTATTATGTCAGGAGTTGCCACAGCTGTTATTACCTTACCGCTTACGCATGGACGATTATGGTTAGTGCACACAATCCTTCCTTCAAGTGTCTCCGCAATCTGCTTATAGGTTGTCTCCGCCTCCTCAAGCATATGGTTATCAACAACTTCCATATAAGATGTTGCTATATCCGTTATTGTGATGAGTCCCTCAAGCTTCTTGTTTTTGACAACCGGAAGCGTAATAACGCCTAATTCTTTCATCAGATTCCACGCATTTTTCATGGAAATGGTTGATTTGACGCTTTCCGTTTTTCGTATCTTAAGGTCACTCACCTGTACACGCACATCCTGTAAAAGGGGTGGTACGGCAACATCACATTTTTTCAGGACAAACTGGGTCTCCTCATTAAGCTGTCCGGCCCTGTATGGATGATAGTCCTCTGTTCCTGTAATTTTATTTTTAAGATTAGCATATGCTATTGCTGAACATACCGAATCCGTATCCGGGTTACGATGTCCTACTACATAAACTTCGCTCATATGTTACTCCTGTTTAACTTAGTTTCTTATCATAGTATCATTTTTTCTAAACTTGTCAACTCTCATACTATGCCTATCAGAGCAGTTCCGGATGATTTCCAAGTCTGTCTGCTTCAGTTAATTTCCTTATAACCCTGCATGGAACTCCCGCAGCAATAACTCCTTGCGGAATATCATGGGTAACCACACTTCCTGCCCCTATTACAGTACCTTCTCCGATTGTTACTCCTCCGCACACGGTTACATTTCCCGCAATCCAACAGTTATCACCTATTACAATAGGTCTTGCATACTCTTTATCTGTAATTGTCCCATCTTCCCTTGTATACACGTTTCTATCCTGATACATAAGTGGATGAACCGGTGTCAGAAGCGACACATTCGGTCCCATAAAAACATTTTTTCCTATTTTAACAGGTGCACAATCAAGACATGTCAGATTAAAATTCGCATAACTGTTATCTCCTATTTCCGTAAAACATCCATAGTCAAACTGAATTGGTCCTTGAAGATACACATTTGTTCCTCTGTTTGGAACAAGTTTATCAAGAATTTTGTTCCTGTCATCATCATTTTCATATAAATCATTATATTTTTTACTGAGTATATGTGCAGCCTGTCTCATTTCTGCCAGTTCTTTGTCTGCCGGGTCATATATAAGGCCGGAAATCATTTTTTCTATATCTGTCATAAAAAGTACCTTCTTATATCCATTATATTAATTAAAAAAGGGAATATGCCCGACAGACACATTCCCTGCTTGAATTTTCAATTAAAGGAGCATTGGTATTGATGAAAAATATGGATAGAAATGACCAAGGAAGAGTGTTCCTACAAGGTAATCTCCGATTACAAGACCTGCAACAAGAATAATTGTTGCCAATACATATTTATTTTTCTCTGAAACCATGCCACGGATAATTTCAAGTGACTGTAACAGTGCAACAACAAGTGCTGCAAAATACAAACCAGCAAGAATAGTTCCGTTAATTCCACCGACATGTACAAAACCATTAATAAATCTTACAAGAAGAGCAGTTCCGATAGCCGGTGAAACAGCTCCGCCAAATCTTGCAACATTAACAAGGTTCACCTTATCTTTCTTAATTACAAGAGCATTAACAAGATATGCCATGCCTATTACAATTGCTGCCATAAGAATAGCGTACACTATAGGGAAGAAAATTGCCTGAACCCATGTTCCTCCTGATATACCTGCGTATCTTAAAATATCGCCCTTATCCGTATAATGATAAGCAAACGCGCCATAACTTCTCTTTGCTATAGCAAGAATGTGCCATACATGCCCAAGAAGGTTGAATATGCTTACCAATACATAAAGAACCGTAACTGTAACCATTGATGTAATTGCAGTCTTAAGTGTAGCTGTCTTATAATATGTATCAGCCGCATCAAGTGGGTTCTTAGCTGTTTCTTTAATGCTGTTAATTACGGGTGTAAAAAGATTGTCGCCCTTAACCTTAGGCTGTTTCTGAGGTGCTGTATATGTCTCACCCTGTGGCATACCATTGCCCTGTGATGTGTTATATCCGCCCTGAGGTGCTGTATATGTTCCCTGCTGTGGTGCAGTATACGTTCCCTGAGGTGCAGTATATGTTCCCTGAGTTCCCTCGTTATTCTGTGGTGCACCATAAACATTCTGCTGTGGTGCTGTCTGCTGACATGTACATACTTCTCCGTCAGCAAGCTGCTTACCACAAAAAGTACAAAATCCCATTTTGATTCCTCCTAAATAGATAATTATAAACTATATAGCAAATTATACCATTACCACATTAATTTGACAATACTCCACCACTTAATTTAAAATAAAATTATCCGGAGGTAGCAAAGTGAAAGTAGTAATTCAAAGAGTATTAAATGCATCAGTCAAAGTTGACGGCAATATAACAGGTAAAATCAAAAAGGGACTTCTTATTTTTTTAGGTATAGAATCCGGTGATTCAGACGATATGTTAAAGAAATATGCTGATAAAATTGTCAGGATGCGCATATTTGAAGATGACAATGGCAAGACCAACAGGTCTCTCTCCGATGTAAACGGCGAGCTCCTCATTGTATCACAATTTACATTATGTGCTGATTGCAGCCATGGCAACCGCCCTTCTTTTATCGGAGCCAAAGAGCCGCTTGAAGCAAAACGTATGTACGAAAAATTTATATCCGTCTGCAGGGAACAGGTTCCCGTAGTAGAACACGGTGAATTCGGTGCCGATATGAAAGTGGAACTTCTTAATGACGGTCCATTCACAATAATTCTATAAAAAAAGGCTGTAAAAGAATTCCATCCACACGGAGGACTCTTTTACAGCCTGTTCTGATTCAGCCTTAAAAATTACAGTGATCTGACTGCCTTAACAACATTTTCTGTTGTAATTCCAAATTTCTTGAAAAGTTTATCTGCAGGTGCACTCGCTCCGAAGCTGTGCATTGTAACATAAGCTCCGTCAAGCCCCACATATCTGCCCCAGCCGAAATCTGAAAGTGCTTCAACTGCAACTCTCTTTCTGCAGCTCTTAGGAAGAACAGCTTCTTTATATTCCTCACTCTGCTGTTCAAATATATCCATACATGGCATACTTACAACTCTTACATCTGTTCCTTCTTTTTCAAGGATTTCTTTTGCTTCAACTGCAAGAGATACTTCTGAACCTGATGCTATGATAATTGCATCAGGAATTTCCTTAGTTGAATCAGCAATCACATAACCGCCCTTTAATGCTTCCTTAGAAGAACCGTCTATCTGGGGAAGATTCTGTCTTGAAAGAACAAGTGCTGTAGGTGTGTCCTGATTTGTAAGGGCATAATACCAAGCTGCCGCTGTTTCAGTAGCATCACATGGACGATATACTGCAAACCCCGGCATTGAACGGAACATTGCAAGCTGTTCGATAGGTTCATGTGTAGGACCATCCTCTCCAACACCGATACTGTCATGTGTAAGAACGTATGTCAAAGGAAGTTTCATAAGTGCCGAAAGTCTTGCCATTGGCTTAACATAATCACTGAATACAAAGAATGTAGATACAAAACTTCTTAATCCTCCGTGGAGCATCATACCATTACCGATAGCTGCCATAGCTATTTCCCTTACGCCAAAGTGCATATTGCTTCCCGCATAATTCTCAGCAGAAAAATCACCTACACCTTCCATATATGTCTTGGTAGATGGTGCAAGGTCTGCAGCACCGCCCATAAGGTTAGGCATAACTTTTTTGGCTTTATTAAGTATTTTACCTGACACGCTTCTTGTTGCCTCAGGCTTATTGTCAAACGCCCAGAATTCTTCCGTATCAAGAACCTTTTCAGCAAGGTTTTTATCAAAATAAGTATCCCATAATTTTTTCATTTCAGGATATTTAGTACAGTATTCTTCAAAAAGAGAATTCCATTCTGCTTCTTTTTTTGCACCCTTCTTAGCAAGTTCCTTGTAATTTTCATATACTTCATCAGGTACATAGAAACTTTCATCCGATGGCCAGTTAAGGGCTTTTCTGAGCTCTGCCACATTATCAACCCCAAGAGGTTCTCCGTGGGCACTTGCTTTTCCTTCCTTTGCAGGACATCCAAAACCGATTTTTGTTTTAACTGTAATAAGTGAAGGTCTTGTTGTATCAGCCTTTGCTGCTTCTATCGCTGCTCCGATTTCTTCTATGTTGTTTCCGTCTTCGACAGTAATTGTCTGGAATCCGAATGACTCAAATCTTTTCTGAACATTTTCAGTAAATGCAATATTGGTACTTCCTTCAATGGAAATACTGTTAGAATCATATATAACAATAAGTTTATTAAGCTTTAATGTTCCCGCAAGTGACATTGCCTCAGAAGAAATTCCTTCCATCATACATCCGTCACCACCAAGTACGTATGTGTAATGGTTAACTACAGGATAGCCTTCTTTATTAAAAATTGCCGCAAGATGTGCCTCCGCAGCTGCCATTCCCACTGCCATTCCCATTCCGGCTCCGAGAGGCCCTGTTGTTGCCTCAACTCCTACCGTATGTCCATACTCCGGATGTCCCGGTGTTAATGAATCAAGCTGTCTGAAATTCATCAGATCTTCTTTGGTAAGACCGTATCCAAAGAGATGGAGAAGCGAATATAACAATGTGGAACCATGACCTCCTGAGAGGATGAATCTGTCTCTGTCAGCCCATTGAGGATTGGCAGGATTGTGATTCATATGATTGCCCCAAAGTTCATATCCGATTGCAGCACATCCTAATGGGAGTCCGGGATGACCCGAATTAGCTTTCTGCACAGCATCCGCTGCTAATACTCTGATGGCATTTACTGACATCTGTTCAAGATTTGTACTCATAATAAAAATTCCTTTCCGTTAAGGCCTGATGACCATTTATTTCAAAAAATGTTTTTCCTTTAAAGATATTAATCCATTCCTCTTCTTTCCAAAGAAGTTTCTGGATGATTTGCCGCACTTTATTATGGCGGAATCGACTATCTTCTTGACTTTTTCAATTTCTGTACCTTCATCATCGCCATTAAGTTCATCAATTGATATATATAACCCTGAAAGCGCTCTTTCGTCAATAGCATATCCTTTAACTCTGGCATATTCCGTTGCAACGTCAACAAGTTCATTAACGGAATAGTGCTTAAGTTCCAGCTTGTAATCAAATTTATCCCTGAGGCTTTCGCAATTATAAAACAGTCTTTTTAATGCAAATTCCTCTCCTGTAAAAATAACAAGCATTGAAGCTGTATCGGTTTCCATAAACTGATTAAGTTCTTCAACCACATCCCTGTTGAGTTTCTCTGCATTTTCAACAATAAGTGTTGTGCCTTTTATCTTATCAGCCGATGCGGCAACACCTTTTGCATTCAGGACTTCTGCTCTTGTTTTTGCAATCTTCAGTTCCCTCTGTTCGTCATTGGCATGCAATGATTTAAAAAGATTAATCGCAAATCCTGTTTTATCAGTATCTTTTTTCCCGATTATGATTATATTTCCATGTCTTGAAGTACCATCCGGAATCTCATGTCTCTTTCCGTTAATAAAATGGAGAATGGAATCTTCCATTCCGTTCATAAAAAGATACTTCTTAATGTACTTTCTTGTATTATCGTCAAGCTCGTCCATTGAATCCTCCGAACTGTACTCTTCTTCCTCCGTAACATCATAAGACTCATCGGCATATCCGTTAATTTCCTGTTCGGCTTCGGAAATTGCAGCTCTTGTAATACTGTTAATGGCTTCATCAAGCTCTATGGTATTGTCTGTATGTCTGTTTTCTATCGTTGTTTTTAATAAATCATCTATTGTTGCCGCCGGCTCTTCAACCGGATCATTCATGTGTTCAAGATAGTATAACAAATCAACCTGTCCCTCAATAGGAGGTTCTTCAAGATTCAGTTCCATCTGGACAGGTATTCTGTCCTCCCTGGCTTCCGGTTTAAAATCCTCCGGTACAGTCTCTCTGATATCTGTCTCTTCAGGTATTGTCTCCTGTTTTTCAACAGTTTCAACCATTTCCTGTTCTTCTGCTGCTTCAGGAATCTGTTCTTCTGCTGCTTCAGGGATATATTCTTCCTTATATTCAATCTGTGCATCATGCTCAGGAATCATAGGGTCATCTTCCCGCATCTCTGATTTAATTTTATTCCAATGGTGGGTATTGATTATGATTTCTCTTGTAGGCTCGTCAACAAGTTCATCATCCCCTGACATCTGAAGTTCAATTACTTCAACATTAACCGGTTCTGCTGTTGCCGCCATATCATCATCTATTATTGTATCATATTCAGGTGTATCTTCTGTTTTCTCTTCTTCATCTTCTTGCGCAGGCTGAGACACTTTATCGGCAGTTTCTTCATCTGCGGATTCTTCCGGTACAGTCTCTTCCGGTTCAGCTTCTTCCGGTTCAACTTCTTCCGGTACAGTCTCTTCCGTTTTCTGTTCCTTTACCGGACTGAGTACATCATTCCCGTCGTCATTTTTATCATCATTTTGAAAAATTTCCTTAAGGCTGTTGGCAAGATCATTCTGTAGTGTCTGTGTATCATAAATATCCGGTCTGGCGAGTGGGACACTTATCTCATCATCATCATTTGTCTCGTCATGGCTTATTTCCTTCATGCTCTCTCTGGCTGATTTCATTTCGTATTCATCATAGTTTCCTGAAAAGCCTGCTTCATATACAAGACCGGCTTTGTCAAACTTGTCCATTATGTTGAGTTTCTCCTGCTGTGCAGGGGTAAGAGAGGCATATTTCTTTTTGAGCTTCAATGCCTTATAAACATACTCTCCATCTCCGAACCAGAGTATAAGGTCATCACATTCTTTAATACACTCTTCTATTCTTCCAACCTCAGCATAAAGGCTTGCCAGTTCGTATCCGAAATTCTCATCCTGTTCATTATCTCTGTATTCTTCAAGAACTTTTATCAATTCCTCAGGAGGAACATTCTTAGCCTTGTCAAGTTCATATAAAAGGACATATCTGTTCATATCTGTGGGAGCCATTTCCACAAATTCATTATACAGATCCTCTGCTTCTTCATAATCTTCAAGTCTTATGGAAAGTTCTGTCATTTTAAAAACAAGGCTTCTGCCTCCAAGGTTACGGTTATAGGCATAAATGCATATATTTCTCGCTTCCTTAATTCGATCTGCCTTTTCGTATACTTCTTCCGCCGTCATAAGCTCTGACCACTTCTTAACCTTCCGCCATTCAATGGTATCCGCTATATCCGCCGCTTCACTATACTGCTTTTCTGATTTAAGTTTCTCTATCTGTTCTAATTTAATTCCATATTCTACTTTATCCAAAGCGTTCACCTCTAATACTACGCATAAATCCTAAATAATTTTATCACATGGCTATGTCAATTTCAATCAAGTTTTAAAGTGGTTTGTGTGAACTCCGTTACATTGTAATCAGAATCCTCTGTATTTACCTGACTTCTGTAATCCACCACAACTGTCTGCTGTCTGTCACCGGCCATTTTCTGGCCCAGTATATAATTCACATCAAACATCCTCGTAATTGCAGGTGTCGCTCCTCTTGCCGGAACGATAAGCTGCACATGATTGGTTTTGAGCAGTTTAAAAATCGGTTCCCAGATGTATATATCTTTTGCCGCACCAAACGGATTATCAATAAAAATTGTATTTCCTGAAATTCCCATATCATAGGACGAATTTATGCTGGATATATAGTGAATAACCGAAATTAAAAACTGGATATAAATTCCTTGTGACTGGCCTGTACTTCCCACAGCTTCCTCGTATTTTAAGTATCTGCTCCTGTCCTTGATATGTTCCCTTTTATACAGGCATAATCTTATACTATTCATATCGCTTACAATTACTGAAAACAATTTTTTCCACGATAACTGGTTTTTGATATATTTTAATTTATCGTATCAGCTCTTGCTATTGTATCGTTTATGTATGTTGTCATTTTTTCCTTATAAAACTCCTCTTTTATATAAGGAATCTGTAACGTAATTACAGGAACGGATTCTCCGTCAAGATTTATCTTTGAGAGCTTTGGCAGTCGTTCTAACTCTGTACGGATATTGCTACAAATCTGGATACAACGTTCTTCAAAATTATCTGCAATCTGCTGTAAGTCTCTTATGCCCTGCTCCACATTGTCCCTTTCAAGTGCAATATAATCCGAAGTTTCTCTAAGACCATTTACCATATCTTCCACATCTTCTGCGGTTTCCGGTGCATTAAGACTCAGTTTGATTTCCGCCGCAAGGTCATAAGCCTCCAGTCCGTACAAATCATCGGATAACTTTTGTTTATCATTAAGAAAAGCAGTTTTCTTACGCTGTTCATCACGTTTTAACCTGTCATAATTCTTTTCAATTTCTTCATAATTCTCAGTGATATCGTCATCCACAGTAATATTTTCATCCGTCAGTCCGTCCTCCGGTATATAAATTCCCATGGTCCGGAATATTCTCCCGATATCTCTCTCCATTACAATAAGATCCCTGTTATTCTCATCAATTTTTTTCAATTCTTTCTCAATATTCTGTATTCCCGATGTAATAGAAGATATTTCCTGACGTCCGGTAACAATATACGCCTGAGGGTCATTAAATTTTTCCCTGATAAATTCACCGTATTGTTCTTCATATAGTTTTTTTCCGTGCCATATACTTCCTTCAATACGGTTCTTCTGTGCCTGTTCGGAATTAATTATTCCGTCGGTTTTGTCAATTGCAGATTTAATTTTATCAAGCTGATTCTTGATTACTAACCTTTCATCAACAGATGCCTTTGAAAAAAGGCCTTCGTCTTTTGCCTTTTTTGCCTCATCTAAGGTAAAACCATAATATTTAAGATTATCAATATTTTTCTTAATAAGGGCATCATAATGTGCAAGCTGTTTTTCTTTATCAGCAAGTTCTCCTATTTCATCAGATATGATTTTTCTCAAAGCCCCTGCCCTGGTATTGATTTCATCTTCTTCAATATCCGGTTCTTTTGCTTCTCCGTTGAAATAAGACTCGAACTTTTCCTTATATTCCTTGTTGATTGAAGCGGTTTCCTCTTCAAAACTTTTTCTTATATTTTCTTTTTCCGTAAGCAGGGCATCAAATGACCTGACTTTTCTTGACAGTTCTGCGTGTTCCTTTGTAAGCCCGCCTGTAAGTTTTTCACAAGTTCTTGTTTCATCATATAAGGAAGCCAGTCGGTCGGTATTCTCTTTTATTTTTTTATACAGCAAAAGATTGTCTGCTGTTTCACCACTATGTGCCTGCTCTCTTTCCAAAGAAGTCCGGTAACTTTCAAGACGCTTTTTTGACATTTCCATATCATCACTAATCCTGCCAAGATATGATATAAGTCTCTCTTTTTCTTCTTTTAAGTCCTCCGGCACTCCGTAAGAGGAGCTGTCATTAAGTTTATTTTCTGCATATTGGCAAAAATACAAATCTTTGCTTATAACATTATATTTATCATTTAATCCTGCAAGCATGTCCTTTTCTTTGTCAATATCTTCACTTATTTTTATAAGCTCGGAATTAGCACCTGTCCCGTTAAATATAAATGATAAATCATGACACGCACCTACCATGTTTTCTTTACAGACTCTTAAAATATTATCTTTTTTTATAATAGGAATAATATAAGAGCCTGTGTTAAGGGAATAAAGCATTTCGTCATGTTTTATTTCTTCATAACTGTCCCCGGCAAAAATCATATAAGGCAGCATCGGATTTTCCGCAATATAATCACTGCGTTCATTTTCATCCATTAGTGCAATATACTCGGCGCCGCTTTTCACGTCATCGTATCTGCTTTTCAGATATGAAAGGACTTCTTCATAACATCTGTCATATTCCGGAAGTTTATTCTCACTTATTGCTTTTTCGTAATTGCCAAGATACTTAATTCTGCCTTTTACTTCAACGATATTTTCGGTAATCTCGGCTAACACCTTTTCTATTTTTTCAATAAGCTGCTCAACATCATTCTCACCGTATACATTTTTAATCTGGTTTAAATCTTTTAGAAGCTGCTGTTCTTTTTCATACAGTATTGCAGCCCTTTCTTCTTCATTTTTTATAAAGGATATTTCTGTTTCTGTCTTAAGATATTCCCTGTTTAAATCAGAAATATTATTTTCTTCCTCCGAAATATGGGAGGTGTAACCGGATAAAGCCTTGTCAGATGATTTAAGCATATCTTCCGCTTTGGAAATTATATCTTCAATGCCGGCATTGGATGTAAGATTACATCTTAGCATAAACTCATCCGTGTTTTTATTCAGTTCTTCAATTTCATTTTTAAGCTGTTTTAACTGCCCCTGATTTTTGTTGATTTCACCATAAACATTAAGCTTTTTATCGGCTGCCTCATCCCGCTCTGTGCATACCTTCTCTGTTAAAGTTTTGATTTCGTCAATCCGTGCTTCCAATTCCGTTGTTTTTCTGTCAACAATTGTCTTCTTAAACGCTGCAAGTTCTGATAACTCTTTTAAAACATCTTCCCGGTTCCATGTGCTGTTGGATATCAGCTCTTTAAGTTCATCGTATCTTGCCTTGTTTTCAACGTAATCAAAATAATCCGAAGCCGCTTTTACATATCTAAGATTCTCTTTAAGCCTGTCATAAGAAGATAAAAGCGTCTCTTTCTCTGCTACCGTTTCGGCAATCAGCTTCTCTAACTGTTCAAACTCAACCGTCTCAGTCTCGATTTCCGCAATGGCTGTACGTCTTTTGATTTCGTTAATATGTGCTGCAAGTTCTTCTTTTCTGTTACCAAGTTCTTCTGTCTTTGCCCTTTCTCCCGCAAGTCTCATCCTGCATACGCAAAGGCATCGCATAAGTTCATTCTCTGTCTTTTTCTTTTCCTCAAATATTCTTTTATATTCACCCATCTTATCGGTAAATATATTAATAAGTCTTATCTGCTCGTCATATTTATCTATGTCTGTTTTGCGTTTTGACAGCTCCGTCAGTTTTTCCTTCATATCAAAAAGTGTCTTTGCCATCTGGGAA
>OMFF01000589.1_pt1 | contig 12334 bp, 7 predicted proteins | sample 1645581 | NCBI WGS metagenome assembly OMFF01 (sample SAMEA103958140, study PRJEB25191) | human gut metagenome | biome: human-associated habitat [ENVO:00009003]; feature: intestine environment [ENVO:2100002]; material: feces | place: Germany | collected 2013/2015
ATATTTTTCTTTTCTTTATTGGTAAAGGTGCATGTAAGTTCATTGGCTTGATAATGAATTTGTGATTGTTTGATACGGTCTTGCGTATAGGTCTTATCTATCTTATTCTCTTTTTGTCCGGTGAAAGTCATATCCCGGCTGAAGTCCCCCACATTGGCAATGAAACCTAAAGGTGAATCTTCCAGGATGGTCTTGTCCTTATAGGTAACGGAATAAACGGGGATACCCTGTTTTACGGATACATTTACTTTTAAAAAGGAATCGGGTCCTGTAACTGTAGCTTGTTGGGCAAAAGCTGACATTGTAGTGATGGCAAGCAGCCAAGTCATAAATTGTTTTTTCATGGGTATTAAATATGCTATTATAATGTAGAGCAAAGATAATTTATTTAGCGAGACGAGAGCGTAGAAAAACGGAGCATTTATGGTATACAATCCGTTCATTTTACGCTCTGGAATAAGTCAGTCGGTTCCATTCTCCATCATCGAACTGGGTGTTGTTCCGAAATGTTTTGTAAAGCAGCGTGTGAAGTATTTGGGATCATTGAATCCTACTTCGTATGCTATCTCAGATATATTCATATTGTGCGTCAGCCGGTTACGGATAATAAGTTCCCGCGCAAGATTCAGCCGGTAGTTACGCATGAATTGTCCGGCAGACTGTCCTGTCAGATTTTGCATTTTTTTGTTCATCAAACTTTTGCTTACCCCCATTGCTTCGATGAAATCGCTTATTTCGTAATAGGAGTTCTTATAGTTTTCTTTCACAATCTGCATCGCCTTGTCCAGGAACTTCTTGTCACTGGATTCTTTTTCGATATTCAGTGCATCCACGTCCATACTGTATGAGAACTTTTGTTGGAAACGTTTGCGGTTTTCCAGTATATTGGATATCCGGGCCAGCAGCAAAGTATCATCAAATGGTTTCAGCAGGTATTCGTCTACACCTATACGGAAGCTTTCGATGCGCGATTCGTTGGATGTTTTGGCTGTGAGCATCAGGAAGGGGATATGTGAGATGGCGAAATTGGATTTTACCCGGCGGGACAGTTCCATACCATCCATGACAGGCATCATCAGGTCGCTAACAATAAAATCCACGTTCTGGGATTGGAGCACAGTCAATGCTTCTTCACCTTGGGATGCTTCGAACACGTTATAATATTCGGCCAGAATGGAACGGATATAGGCGCGCATATCTTTGTTGTCTTCTACTACCAGAATCGTCAGTTTTCCATTGGTGGCAGGTTGCAAGGCCAGCGGAGATCCTACCGGTTCTTTAACTTGCTCTGTTGGTGCGGGCAGACTGTCTGCATCGGCATATTGCAAAGGGAGTAAAATACGGAAAGAACATCCTTTGCTCTGATTATTCTTGGCACAAATTGAACCTCCATGCAACTGGACAATTCGTTTGCATAGATAGAGACCGATTCCGGTCCCGCTTTGTCCGTTGATAGAGGAATGCGTCTTGTTTTGTGATTGGTAGAAGCGGTTGAATACTTTGTCTATCTCTTCTTCGGGCAGTCCTGGCCCCGTATCCCGGATACAGATGAACAACTTTTCCTGCTCTTCCTGGCGGAAGGGGGTGGCATAGATGGTAATTTGTCCTCCTTTGGGGGTAAATTTCAAAGCATTTCCTATCAAATTGACAATCACTTTATGCATGGCATCCTCATCGTACATGATTTCACATGAAGGAAGGCGGAAACGACGTTCGATGGTTATTCCTCTTTCGGATGCATATGCGTCGAAGGGAACCAGCAGTTCATTGAGTAACTTGGCAAAGTTGCCCGGGTTGCGGACAATTTCCATTTTCCCTGATTCTACTTTGCGGAAGTCCATTAATTGGTTGACCAGTGAGAGCAGATATTTTGAGTTGCGCTCCACAAAATGTAATTGTTCAATGACTTGAGGATTGTAGCTTAGTTTCAATGCCCCTCTATAGGTCCTACGATTAATGTCAACGGAGTACGGAATTCATGGGTGATATTGGTGAAGAAGGCGAGTTTGTCAACCGTCAATTCCTGCACCTTTTTTGACATTTGGATCAGTTGCCCTTTTTGTTTGGTTATTTTTTCGTTTTGCTGTTTCAATAGTTGGTTTTGACGATAGAGCTCGCTTGCCTGAGTGGAAAGCAGTTTTTTTTGTTCTTCCAGTTCACGGGTACGTTCCTCTACTTTGATGTGGAGTATTTCTTGTTGTTCTTTTAACGAACGAAGCCTCCATGATAATACCTTATATATAAGGAAAGATAGAAGAACCAATATGGACAGAATGAACCAGATGGTTTTATAGAAATAAGGTGATACGGCAATGTGGAGTTCTGCCATTTCTTCCAGCCATTGTTTGCCGTCGGGGGCATAACGCAGTTCGAAAGTATAGTTGCCGGGACGCAGGTTGGTATAGGCGGCTTGTCGCCTGTTGGCCGGCACTTTTATCCATTTGTCGTCAAATCCTTTCAAGCGGTAATAATAATTGGCAAATGTCGATGCATCATAATCCAATGCGGCAAATTCAATATAGAGAGATTTGTCGCGTTCGTGTAACTGTAGGGTGCCGTTTGTGTACAATCGTTCTTCATTGGCCACACGAACATGGGTGAATGCCAGAGGAACAGCCTCCTTGGGATTTGTGTCTATGACCGGTTTGACTACAGACAGCCCTTTAGTACTTCCTACATACAAATCTCCATTGGCGGCACGGCATATTGCGTTCCAATAGAACTGGTTGGATAATAGTCCGTCTTTCCGGGTATAGTTGAAGAAGCTGTTGTTGTTAGGATTGAAGCGGGAGAGTCCGTTGGTGGTGGTAATCCAAAGATACCCTTCTTTATCTTCCGATATGCAGCGGACACTGTTGTTTATCAGTCCGTCTTCGGTGGTGAAGGAGCGGAAGGTATATTCTCCGTTTTCTGTTGGTGAGGATTTGTAGAAACCATATCCGTTGCTGCCTATCCATAGGGTTCCGTCTTTAGACTGGGTGATGTAGGTTACCCTTTCCTTTAACTTTGACTCCGGTTCGTCTAGCTTGATCCTCCAGAGTTGATAAATCAGTCTAGGGGCTTTCAAACTGCTTAGATCTATTCGGCAAAGTCCTTCTGTAAGTCCCAGCCACAGGTGGTTATCCTTATCTATATAGTATCCTGTACAGCCTTCAATTCCACCTAGGTTCATACCCTTGAATGGTTCGGTGAGCGTTTGTGTTTTCAAGTCGTAAACATAGATATTGGTACTGGTTCCCACCCAGATGGCATTATTCAAGTGGTCATAGCAGATACTTCCGGCCCATCCCCATGAGAAGTCTCCGTATTCGGGTATTTCTATGTGGTGGAATTGTTTGTTCTGCGGATTTTTCATGTCTATCCATCCTATGCCTCCTCCCCAGGTTCCTATCCAGAGTCTTCCATCGTTATCGCTGGTAAAACAACTGACGGTATTATGGCTTAGGTGGGCGGGTGCATCAGTGGTATAGTGTTCAAAAGTGTTGCTGCCGGGAGCCCGCCGGTTTAAACCTCCTTCTACGGTTCCTACCCATAAAACACCCGACGGGTCTTCATAAATGGCATTGACGGGATTTTGGGAAAGACTTCCGGGAATGGTGGGAATATGATAATAGTTTTGTACCAACAGCATCCGGCGGCTCATCTTGTTCAGCCCTCCCACTTCGGTTCCTACCCAGATAATGTCACCATCGGTCAGCAGACAGTTTACGAAGTCACAGTTCAATGTGTTTTGTACAATTTCTCCTTCTCCGGTATCTTTATTTATCCGCTCAAAATTGTCTGTCAACGCATTATAAAGGTTTATACCTTTTAGGGTGGCAACCAGCATGGTATGTTCTCCTGTTTCTGCTATGTCTGTGATAAAGTTTTGGGAAAGCGAGTTGTTGTCATTCGGATCGTACATATAATGCTTCATCAGTTCCGTATCCATATTGTATCGGAAAAGGCCTTGTGCGCTGCCAATCCAAATTTCATTTTCTTTCCGGCAGATTACTTGTATGGACACACCGGGTAATTGCAGGGCAGATGAAATGAATGTGGGTTCCTGTACTTCCATAGCCGATTCTTTGATGCGGTAGATACCGTCTTTGTAGTTTATCCAAAGATAGTCTTCCACCTCACAAATAGTCCGGATGGATTCTCCTGCCGGCACTTCGCATATTTTAATGATCTGTCTTATATTTCCTTGTTTGTCAAAGGTAATTTTGAATAAATTGTTTTCCGAACAAACCCAAATATTTCCCGCTTTGCTATGGAGAATGAGATGGGAGGGGCGGTTGCACAGTGAAATAAGTTTGTCTTTCGTATCAGCGACTTGTACAGTCTGCATGGTTTGTATATCCAATATGTCAATACCCATTTCACTGACAGCCCAAATACGCTTGAAGTTATCCTCACACAGTTTGTTTATGAAGTTGCTTCGTAGTTTGGTGTGGGTGCTTCCCATATTGAAGGCGGTAAATTCATAACCGTCATAACGGGCGATTCCTTCCCCACGGGTGGCAATCCATAAAAAGCCCTGACTGTCTTTCAATATATCGTCCACGAAGTTGTGAGGCAGTCCTTCATCCATCGTAATAGCGGTGACGTTATAGCGTTCAGACCATTTTCCGGCGGTCTCTTCAGCTTGCATAGACAGGCTCGACAGAAAGATGAACAGGGCAAATAGCAAAGAATGTCTTTTCATAGTGTGTAGTTCATTAATGACGTAAGAATATACCATTATGGAAACAAAGATATACCTTTTCGTTTTTCCTTAAAAACAAACAAATCATTTTTATCCCTCTGCTGCACAAATGTCCACCCTTTAAGCGATATTGTCCACCTGGCGAGCTTTTGTTTGCAGCTATATTTGCATTAATAATAATTAGTCAATGTGTCAATATGCCAATGTGCCAATTGGCTGCGCTATATGCCACATGGCCATTGACAAATTAGTACATTAGCAAATGGTCATATAATAAACAAAATACTATGAAACAGCAATTTTTTCCTCAAAGATTATTCATGGACATGAAGAGGTTAATAATAAATAGGTTGGTTGGTTTAGGCCTGTTGGTCGTAGGGGCATTGGTATCATGCAATGCACCTACGGCTTTCGTGCCTGTTCCTTCACCGAATCCTTGGGTGGATGATTATACCGCCCTTTCGTCTATGGAAAATTACAAGCACTGGGGAACGTATAATGTACACGATCCGGCTTGTAAAAAAATAGGGGATACCTATTATATGTATTCCACTGATGCTATCTTTGCCGAGAACCGGAAAGAGGCGGAAGAGAAGAATGTACCGTTAGGTTTTATCCAGGTACGCAAATCAAAAGATCTGGTACATTGGGATTTTGTGGGATGGGCCTTTCCCGAAATACCTGCTCCGGCTATAGAATGGGTCCATAGTCAGGCGGAGGGAAAAGGGGCGACTAACATTTGGGCTCCCTTCCTGATGCCTTATCAGGGTATTTATCGTTTGTATTATTGTGTATCGGCATTCGGCAGGAATACATCCTATATCGGTATGGCCGAGTCGGATTCTCCCGAAGGTCCCTGGATACAGAAAGGGTGTGTGGTCAAGACAGGGGAAGGGGATGCGATGAATGCCATAGACCCTTCTGTTATTGAGGACCCGGAAACCGGAAAGTGGTGGATGCATTATGGCTCTTATTTCGGCGGTCTGTACTGTGTGGAACTGAGTCCCGAAACAGGAATGACTATGCAGCCGGAGGATCATGGGCACTTGATAGCACGCCGGGCCAATTACCGGAAAGACAATCTGGAAGCGCCGGAAATCATGTATCAGCCGGAACTTGGCAAATATTATCTGTTTACATCCTACGATCCGCTGATGACTACCTATAATGTACGTGTCGCTTATTCCGATTCTCCCGAAGGGCCTTTTGTGGATTTCTATGGAGAGGATATAAAAGATACAACGAATAATGTTCCCATTTTGACAGCTCCTTACCGCTTCGAAAATCATCCGGGATGGGCGGGAACGGCTCATTGCGGTCTTATTGATGCCGGTGACGGCCGTTATTTTATGGCTCATCAGGGACGGCTCTCTCCTCAGAACCAGTTGATGGATCTGCATGTACGTGAAGTGTTCTTTACTGTAAACGGATGGCCTGTGGTTTCTCCCGAACGCTATGCAGGTACTGCTCCGCGCTCTTTCACTAAAGAAGATTTGGCAGGTGAGTGGGAAATTATCCGTCTTCAGGAGCCGCCTCTGGAACGTAGCTTGGAGGCCGGTCAGATAATGTGGGGCGAGGGAGACTTGCGAAATGGGGAGCAGGCATTGTCTGCCCGTGTCGTTTTGGAAGCAGATGGCAGTGTTGGAGATGCAACTTGGGATTTTAATGTTAAAAAACAACTTCTTAATATAAAAACAGCCACAGAAGATATTAACAATTTGATTATCTTTGCCGGACACGATTGGGAAAATGAAACAGAAACCATTCTCTTTACCGGCCTGGATGCTCAAGGGCATTCTGTATGGGGAAAGAGAATTAACTAATAAAAATTAATAATATTACTATCATGAAATTACACCGAACTCTATTCACAGCATGGGTATTTGCTGCCGGAGTAGCGCTACATGCACAGAATGCGCACAACATGGTCGTGCAGACCAATAAACTTGGTGCGGAAATACAACCAACCATGTATGGTTTGTTTTTTGAGGACATTAATTATGGAGCCGACGGAGGATTGTATGCCGAACTGGTAAAGAACCGTTCATTCGAATTCCCGCAACGTTTTATGGGGTGGAATGTTTTCGGTAACGTGACCTTGATGGATGACGGGCCGTTTGAACGAAATCCGCATTATGTCCGTCTGGGTAATTCCGGGCACAGGGAAAAACATACAGGGATTGAAAACGAAGGTTTCTTCGGTATAGGTGTCAAGGAAGGAGCCGAGTACCGTTTTTCCGTATGGGCACGTGGTGAGAACCAGAAACTTCGCATTGAATTGATCAAGAATGATACGATGGAGGAACGTCAGGCTTTTGAGTCAAAAGAACTGACAGTGAACTCGAAGGATTGGAAACAATATGAGGTGATATTGAAATCGCCGAGAACGGAACCCAAGGCTCATCTCCGTATTTTCCTTGAAAGTGCGGGAACGGTGGATCTGGAACATGTTTCTCTTTTCCCTGTGGATACTTGGAAAGAACGTAAGAACGGGCTTCGCAAGGACTTGGTGCAGGCTTTATATGATATCAAACCCGGTGTTTTCCGTTTTCCCGGCGGCTGTATTGTGGAAGGTACGGATGAGGCTACCCGTTACGAATGGAAAAAAACAGTAGGTGCGGTAGAGAATCGTCCGTTGAATGAAAACCGCTGGCATTATACGTTCAAGCATCGTTTCTTCCCCGATTATTTCCAGACTTACGGACTGGGCTTCTTTGAGTATTTCCAGTTGTCGGAGGATATAGGCGCCGAACCGTTGCCTATTCTGAACTGCGGACTGGTATGCCAGTATCAGAATGACCCCGACCAGCAGGTCAGCTTGTCCAAACTTGATTCGTATATACAGGATGCATTGGATCTGATTGAATTTGCCAATGGTGATGTTACGACTACTTGGGGAAAAGTTCGTGCGGATATGGGACATCCTGCTCCCTTCAACTTGAAGTTCTTGGGTATTGGCAACGAACAATGGGGACCGGAATATCCGGAACGTCTGAAACAGTTTGTCGAGGTGCTTCGTAAGGCTCATCCTGAAATCAAGATTGTTGGTAGTTCGGGACCTCAGTCTGAAGGTAAAGACTTTGATTACTTATGGCCGGAAATGAAAAATCTGAAAGTGGATTTGGTGGATGAGCATTTCTATCGTCCCGAAAGCTGGTTCCTGGCACAAGGTAACCGTTATGACAATTACGACCGCAAAGGTCCGAAGGTCTTTGCCGGAGAATATGCTTGTCATGGAAAAGGCAAGAAATGGAACCATTTTAATGCTGCTTTAATGGAAGCTGCGTTCATGACCGGACTGGAACGCAATGCCGATGTGGTACACATGGCTACTTATGCGCCTTTGTTTGCTCATGTGGAAGGGTGGCAGTGGCGTCCGGATTTGATTTGGTTTGATAATCTGAATTCCGTCCGTACTTGCAGTTACTATGTACAACAGTTGTACAGTCATAATAAAGGCACGCATGTATTGCCGTTGACAATGGATAAAAAAGCTGTGAGCGGTCAGGAAGGACAGGATGGTCTGTTTGCCAGTGCCGTATGGGATAAGGATGAAAAGGCTTGTATCGTGAAAATTGCCAATACTTCGGATAAGGCACAACCGGTATCAGTGACTTTCAACGGATTGAAGAAGAGTGATAAACTTGTGGAAGGTAAATGCATCACGCTCCAGTCTGCCGATTTGGATAAAGATAACACGGTAGAGCATCCGAATGTCATCACTCCGAAAGAAAGTGATGTTACGATTGAGGGTAATGTACTGAATGTAGAGATGGCGCCCAAGACTTTCGTGCTTTATAAGTTTGTTAAGGCAAGTAATAAGTAAAAGATGAATCATTCCTTTAAATGCTAACACAGAGGATAGAGAAACATAAAGCAGCCGAAGGGCTGCTTTATAATCCCAACTGCATCCGGAACTTTTAAAGGAAATGTATACCTGTCTCCCTTGGTTGTACCAAGGGAGTTTTTTTGATTATACGTATATTGTCATCTTGGATTTTTCACGTTATTTTGCTGTAAATCAGTAATGTACCGTGAAAATACATTCTAAATCCCCCCGAAACGGTTTGCCATTCTCCGCTGCCAAATTTGGTTTGACGGATATCGGTTGTTCTGATTCCTGTGTCATAGCTACGGTTGTTCCATTGCAGGGGAGCGTCATAAGGCGTATTTTTGTTCGGGTGCGTTCATTGCTTCACTAAGGTGAAGAGGCAGCTTCGCTTAGGTGAACAGCCGCTTTCACCCAAGTGGAATAACTGCTTCACCTGGGTGAAATATCAAATGGAGTGAGGTGAAGGTATGATGAGAATAGGTTCTTCTGATGCCTACGAGCTACCGGGAGGTAACGAGGGGCTGATTTTACATTCTGTCCGAGAGCATCCCCGAAGCAGATGTATTTCGCCACCGGCATACCGATTGAGGAGGTTTTGAAAGACTGTCGCACGGGAAGCTCTTGGTAATGAGTGAGTTGTTGTGATGGAATGCTTTTATGTTTTATGTAAATGAGTCAAAAGTGATTTTTGTTGTCGTTATGTTGTATGGGCGGGCTCATGGGCCTGCCCATACGGTGGAACATTTGATGGTTATTTCGGATTTTTGAAATATCCTCTTATTGGATGAGTCCTGTTTACATCTTTATTCTCTTATTGCGTACTTGCCTCAGAATGGTCTGCAACTCAAATACTTTCTCAGGATACTTTTCTGCTACATTCTCTTGTTCGCTCACCTTTTCCATTTCATATAACTGGGGAACGTTCAGGTTTCCGGTTTCTATTTTTTCTGCTTTCATGAAAGTGGTCGGGTCATCATTCGGTTCAATGTATTTCCAGTCTTTGGTACGGACGGACAACGTGTGGTTCATGGATTGTTCCACAATCCAGGGGCGGTCTGTCTTGTCGGTTCCTATCAGATTCCCTAAACGGTCATAACTGTCCGGAGCGCTGCCTTTAGGTAATCTGGCGTTGATCAAAGCTCCTAAGGAGGCTAGCCAGTCAATCTGTGACATTAATACGTCCGAGTCTCCTGTCTTTTTTATCTTCTGTGGCCAGCGGACAATGACCGGGACGGCTGTTCCACCCTCGAAAGCGCTGTATTTGTTTCCTCTCCACGGACCGGAAGGTGTATGTCCGTTCAACAGCTCTTCTGCCTTGTCCTTATATCCGTCGTCTACAACCGGACCATTGTCGCTGGATAGAATAATCAGCGTGTTTTCAGTTAGTCCAAGTTGGTCCAATGTTTCCATCAGCTGGCCTACCGTCCAGTCGAATTGGGCGATTGCGTCTCCGCGTAGTCCCATAGGATTCTTTCCACGGAAGCGGTCATGGGGAAAACGAGGAACGTGTACATCATTGGTTGCAAAATACATAAAGAAAGGCTCGTCTTTATGCTGTTTGATAAAGTCGATGGCATGAACGGTGTGATGGAATCGGCAATGTTCTCGTCTTTCCAAAGTGCTTTTCCGCCCCCTTTCATAAATCCGATGCGGCTGATGCCATTGACGATGGACATGTCATGTCCGTTGCTGGGATGTAGGTTATACAGTAATTCGGGATTATCTTTGCCGGTCGGTTCTCCCGGAAAGTTCTTGGTGTAACTCACTTCTATGGGATCGGACGGATCATAGTTGGCTACCTTGCCGTTTTCTATAAATACACAAGGTACACGGTCGGCTGTAGCGGCCATGATATAGTGATAGTCAAAGCCTAAGTCACCTAAAGCGGGCTGGTAAAGGAGCATTCCAATCCTGCCCGCCTGTCTTGTCTCCCAGGCCCAGATGCCATTTGCCGATGGCGGCTGTAGCATATCCGGCACTTTTAAACATGTCTGCCATGGTGTATTGTTCGGGACGGATAATCATTTTTACATCTCCTGCGGCAATATCCGTGTCCGGTCTGCGCCATGCATATTCTCCTGTCAGCAAGGAGTAGCGGGATGGGGTGCTGGTAGCGGCTACGGTATGTGCATTAGTGAAACGAATGCCTTCCGATGCCAGTTTGTCAACATGGGGAGTTTCTACATTCTTGGCTCCGTAACATTTTAAATCTCCATATCCCAGGTCATCTGCCAGAATAACGATAACATTGGGCTTTTGGGGGGCCTGCGTACTGTTTTTTTGAACGGTTTCTGCTGTTGCAGAGTTACAGGCGGCTAATGAGGCAAGTAAGGATATGCCTGCATAATTTCTACTTTTCATCTCTATTTATTTAAGGTTTGATCCGGATACATGTCTATTTTCACTTTCCGGTTTCTCGACCTGAAGGTGAAGAACGACGGAAAGTTATCAAGAAAATCTTGAAGCAGCAAAAAAGAGGGCCGAAATATGATTTGAAAGTGTCTGGAATTAGATGATAATGCCCCCACCCAGTACTACATCATCCCTATAGAAAGCGGCTGCCTGTCCCGGAGCAATGGCTGTCAGCGGCTCGTGCAGTTGTACATGCAGGGTGTTATCCGGTTGCAGGGTTACTGTGCAGCGGTTGGCTTGTTTCCGATAGCGTATTTTGACGATGATGTCGTCCTTATTTAGTAATAAAGCGGGATTGGTGATGCGCCATTCTTTCAGTCTCATTTCTGTTTTTTCCAGTGCTTTCAAGTCGCTTAGTATGACTTTGTTTTCTGCCGGAATGATTTCTTTGACAAAGACAGCCCGGTTAAGATCTATGCCCAATCCTCTCCGCTGGCCGATGGTATAGAAAGGATAACCTTTGTGCCGTGCGATAAAATTCCCCATTTCATCGAAGAATTTACCCGGTAGGATACTTCCTTCAGGTAATTCCTTATGTAGGAATGTGCGGTAGTCCATGGGGCAGAAGCAGACTCCCAGACTGTCCCGTTTATGGGCGGCTTTCAGAAAACCACGCTCTGCCGCGATTTCACGGACACGGGCTTTAGTCAGGTTGCCCATAGGGAGAAGCATACGTTGCAGGATTTCTTGTGGCAGCCCCCATAGGAAAAAGGATTGGTCTTTATCCGGGTCGGCACCGGTAGTGATGTGATAGCATCCATTGATGAAGCGCCGGCGTACATAATGTCCTGTAGCGAAGTGATAAATTCCCATTTCATCGGATATTTTCTTCAAAAGAGGCCATTTCAGGTAGTTGTTGCACAAGGTACAGGGAACCGGGGTATGACCTGCCATATATTCGTTGATGAAATAGTCAATGATGGTTTTCCGGAAGGTGTCACGAACATCGTATGTGAGATGGGGGATGTTCAGACGTTCACATAAAGCGCGGGCGTCCTCCAGATACTCTGTATCATTTCCTTTTTCATAAAAACGGAAGGTGATGCCGGTTACCTCGTATCCTGCATCCTGCAATAGAAGGGCGGCTACGGAACTGTCTGTTCCTCCGCTCATGCCTAGTAGGACTTTATTATTGGACTCTGTTTCTCTCATCTTTATAGCAGTTTTGTGAGGATGGATGCCGGAATATCCATTTTGGAGAAGGCAAACAGTTTCTTTCCCAAATCTTTCAAAGAGGCTCCGATGTGATATACGTCGGATCGGTCTATAATAAGAAAACGGTCATGTGCCTGGCGGTAGGTTCTTATGTTTATAGGAGGATATTGATTGTTGTGTCGGGTAAGGTCTAGTTGAAGTTGCGGTGTGATTCGTTGTGTATAGATGGTGGCATCTACTCCTGTTGT
>OMFF01000598.1_pt1 | contig 12143 bp, 10 predicted proteins | sample 1645581 | NCBI WGS metagenome assembly OMFF01 (sample SAMEA103958140, study PRJEB25191) | human gut metagenome | biome: human-associated habitat [ENVO:00009003]; feature: intestine environment [ENVO:2100002]; material: feces | place: Germany | collected 2013/2015
AACCGGCACCTTCAGCTTTTGCTCAATGTCTATGAGGCGGTTCCTACCGGCGAACATTATATCATTGACGGGATCGACTGCTACCTGACCAATGAGCCGGACCGGGAGTATCAGTTTATTATCTACGACTGCGGCGTGATACAGACGCCCACCTCAGTATTCCGGGAAGCGGATCACCGGCTGTTGTGCGGGAGCGTCCTGCCCTATGAGATTCCGGCCTTTCACAAGGCGCTGGAGGTCTGCGGCGGGCTGGAGGTGCGCCCGGTGGCCATCAGTGTGCCGGGAGAGTTCCGGGAATATTGCCGGGAGCTGTTTGGCGGCGAGATGGAAATGGCGGAGGCATCTCATAACCTATTTGCAGAACGGACCAACGGGAGGTTGTATAAGCGCCTGGTGGAGCCGTATATCATGGGAGAACGGCGGCTGTAACAAAGAGAGTATCAGAATGGGAGGATCACAGAATGGCAAAGTTTGAATACATGGAGAGGGCGTTTTCCTCTGAATTGCGGCCGAGGGCGCGGCTGGTGCTTCAAGTCCTTGTCCTGCATTGCAACAAGGAGGGCGAGTGTTTTCCATCCATCAAGACCATAGCCGCAAAATGCGGCTATGGTATCTCTACGGTCAAGCGGGCGCTGGACGAGCTGGTGGAAGCTGGCTATATCATCAAGCAGGCACGGTTTGACGAGCGCAAAAACGGCGGCCAGACCAGCAACCTCTATACCCTTTGTTCCGAGGAGTCGCAGCCGCCCGCACCGGAGCAGCCCACCGAACCAGAACCGCCTATGCCAGACGAAGAAGTAGAGAAACCCGAAGCTGTCCATTCTTCTGCGCCTGACTCCACGCCTGGGGAGCAGTCCGCCCTTTTTCTTTTTCCAGCTTACTCCTTTGCCAATGGGTTTGAAAGAAAGACCGGACGGCGCTTTTGCTGCCCGGATGCTGTGTGGGCTGGGGGGCAGTCCATTTTTGTACCCCCTTGAACCGTACAGGTGAACAGATACTTACGGATGAAAAGAAAAGTAATAGGTGTCCAAAACGAAATAAAAGCAGGGGCATCAGCCCCCGCCCTGTCAGGATTGCAGCCGGTTGATAAAGCCGATCAGCATGATTAGGTCCTCGTCCTTCAGCGTTCTCATGCCGTCCAATGCCTTTTTCATAAGCTGCGGGTTGATTTCCTCGGAATCAAAAAACTGGAGCGGCGTGATCTCGAAATATTCGCAGATATTGAGAAACTGCTTCATGGATGGGAGCGCCCGGCCGGAAGAAATTGCTTGGATGTAGCTGCGGTTTTGCCCTAAAGCCAAGCTCATTTGATATTCTGACACGCCCTTTTTCAGCCGCAGTTCTGTGATCCGGCTGCGGATAAATGCCTCATCCATACTCTCACCTCACTACTCATTAGCATAGCAGAAAGGTTTTCTGGATAAGGAACATTGATTGTGTTATAATTCTCCACGTACCGCTGCTTATAGCATATTATTTGCGTTATTTTAGTTTTATATGCGTAAAAAAGAGGAAAATATAGAGGCAAGAGGGTGATTCTATGAGGCAAGCTGCCTGCGCGGTAACAGGCCACCGGCCGAGCCGGTTCAAGTTCAAATACAGCGAGGACTATTCGCTGTGCAAGAAGATAAAGCGGGCCATGCTGGAGCAGTTCAAGAGGCTGTACGATGAACAGGGAGTGCGACGGTATTATGTGGGCGGCGCCCTGGGTGTGGATATGTGGGCTGGTGAGCTGATCCTGCGCCTGAAAGAACGGCCGGGATATGGAGATATAAAGCTGGTGGTGGTGCTGCCCTTTGAGGGGCACGACGCCAAATGGGATGAGCGGAGCAAACACCGGATGGCCTTTCTTCTGCGGATGTGTTCCGACTGTATAGTGGTGGGAAAAGAGGATTGCCGGGAGAGCTACATCAAGCGGAACTGCTACATGGTGGACCATGCCGATTATCTGGTAGCGGTCTACGATAATAAGCGGAATTTGCGGTCTGGGACTATGCAGACGGTGAGATATGCCCAAAATAAAGGAATCACAATATCTTTTGTTAATCCTGATACTGCTACAGTTACAACTAATTAAATTTACTCAAACTAACCCGAGATATGGAATAACTATATAGAGATAAAAGTAAAAGCGGTTCATGAAGCAACCGCCTCACTTTTAATTCCTATTGAAATTAGGATACACTTGCGTTATCATTTTCTTTAGTCAATCACGATTTCCAGGAAGGGCGAATAAGTATGGCTGATGTTGTTGATATTCCGGAATTCAGAGCATTATATTATACAGATGATACGCCCCGCCAGTTTTATACCCTCCGGCGATACGAGGATGAGAGCGGGTCTGGGGAAATGCACTGTTATAATATTGCGCCAGGTATTCAACTGTCTTTTAATGATCTAAATCTAAGTTCTTGCTATCAGCCACTAAATGTCCAAAAAGATTTTTTAGAAATAAATTATTGCCTTGAGGGTGGACACGAAGTAGAAATGGTCGGAGGTGGAATCACCTTTTTGGGTGAAAAGGATTTAAGTATATCTGGCCTATACCATGATAAACGGGTTATTGTCAATTCAAGAATCCCTTTCAATAAATATAAAGGTATAACCATTCTCTTGGAGCTAGAAACAGCCCAGACGACTCTCGACAATGAATTCTCTAAGTGGCATATAGACTTGCAAAAAATCCGCACAACCCTATGCCCGGAAGGCCGTGTTCTTTTAATAAAATCCAAACAAAAAATTGACCATATTTTTACAGAGATATTGAGCGTTGAGAACCAGATAAGATTGCCGTATTACTGGCTGAAAATCCTGGAAATCTTACTTTTATTAAGCCAACTGGATAACAGTTATGTGGAGCCGCCCCAACAGTTTACGGAGAAAGTATCCCGGCGGACTCAACAGGTCTATCAGTATATTATTGAAAATCCTTTTACACAAAAAAATATTTCTGAGATAGCAGAGATTTATGGGGTTTCGGAATCAAGTATGAAACGCTGCTTTAAGTCAATTTCCGGTGCTTCTCTAGGCACGTTTATGAAAAGGAAACGGATGGAGGCTGCTGCGGAATTACTTAGGTCAGAGCCGACATTGAGTGTGGGTGAAATTGCCAGTCTTGCAGGGTATGAAAATCAAGGAAAGTTTTCTGGGGCATTCAAATCAGTATACGAAATGACTCCTATCGCATATCGTTTGAAATACTCGTGACCTAAATGGATTAAGACTTGACCTAAACAGTTATAGACGAATATATGATCTTGTGCTATCATAATTGACGTTAATTAGAGAATGGTGAAAAGAGCCGCGTTCAGCGGTTCTTTTTAAGGGTGTCAGTTAGCGATGTCTAACCTCGAGCGAATGGGGGGCAAATCAGTTGTTCAGTATGGGGATCAGTGCGCGAATTGTAAAACGTATTATAACCTTGCTAATTGTGATTTTGGGAGTCGTTACTCTCAGTTTTTGCTTGCAGATATTTACCGGTACAGATCCGGCAGAAATGCTTGTAAGAAAGACTACATTGTTCGCAACAGAAGAGCAAATCCAAGCAATGAGAGTTGAACTTGGCCTGGATGGTACACTCTCTGAGCAATATGCAGATTATATAAAAGGACTACTTACCGGGGACTTGGGTATTTCAATTACCAATCGAAAGCCTGTCATTGATAATATTAGAAATGCCCTTCCTGTTACATGTATGTTAGTTATTATGTCTATGCTTTGGGTTGCTATTTTAACCGTTTTAATATCAGCGTTTTCTGTCATATGGAAAGACAAAGCATTTGACCATGCAACAAGAGTTATCTGCATAATTGGTATATGTGTTCCGAGTTTTTGGCTGGCACTCATTCTGCTAATTGCTTTTGCAGTTGAGATTCCGATATTTAATGTAATTTCAGACGGGAGTATTAAATCTCTTATATTGCCATCCATTTCCATTGCCATTCCAATTGCTTGTATTTCTATCAGAGTTTTGCGCGCTGCTGTAATAAACGAATTAAAAAGTGACTATGTTACTTACGCTAAAGCGAGGGGGTTTTCCACATCTAAAATTGTATACGGCGAGGTCCTGAGGAACGCATTTCCATCGGCCATAACACTTTTCGCACAATATTGCGCATCAGTTTTTGGAACCTCTGCACTGATAGAAACTGTCTTTTCCATTCAGGGTCTTGGATACTATTTAACTGAAGCGTGCGAAAGTATGGATGTATATGGAATATCGGGTGTGGTACTTATTTGCGCAATCCTATTTGTTCTTTTTAATACTGCAGCAGACATCTTCTCGGGCATTATTTGCCCTGCGTATAGGAGGAAACGTGTATGAGGAAACATCCACAAATTGTCATTGGTGTTTTGCTTATTGCGTTATTTATTTGTATTGCGATAACTGCACCCCTCCTTGCCCCAAATGACCCAAATGCAACAAACCTTGCACTAAAAAATGCCCCGCCATCAGCCGAGTATCCTCTTGGATGCGATCAGATGGGACGCTGTGAGCTTTCGCGCCTAATTTATGGAGCACGATATTCGCTAAGCCTTACGGTGCCTGTGCTAATAGTGCTAGCAGCGATTGCATTGTTTATTGGATGCTACTCTTCTTATAAAGGCGGCCTAATAGATGAGATCATCCGCTTGTTGTGCGATATATTTATGGCATTTCCGCTTTTAGTAATAGCAATGTCATTAGTGTCAGTTATTAACAATTCTGTTGCGAGCATTATCACTGCAATTGGTATTTCTATGTCTGCGTGGTTCTTACGCATGGCGCGTTCTTATGCAAAGACCGAGTGTGGAAAGGGGTATGTAGAATCCGCAAGAGTATCTGGTGCATCTGCAATGCGGATCGTACTTCACCACATTATCCCGAATGTATTGCCACAGTTTGTTGTCTATTTTACCACGGGAATAGCATCAGCAATTTTATCGGTATCAAGTTTTGCGTTTTTGGGTGTGGGCCTCATTGCTGGTACTCCGGAGTGGGGAGCCATGCTTAATGACGCTCGAAACAGCATTTATACAAATCCCGCCCTAATTGTTTATCCCGGCATATGCCTCATTATCTGTTGTGCGGGCTTCAATTTATTAGGTGAAGGTATTCGGGATTTTATTGGCAAGGAGGACCAGATCAGTGTTTCTTGACGTCAGAGATCTCACTATTACTCTCAAAACGGGTGAAGAAATTGCAAAGGATATTTCTTTTTCAATAGATGGAGGAGAAATGTTGTCCATTGTGGGCAGCTCTGGGGCAGGAAAAACGACGGTATGCAAGGCCGTTATGGGCTTACTTAGTTCTAATTATTCCATTTCAGGTGAGGTGCTTTATAGGGGGGAAAACTTGCTGCACTGTTCAAAGAAACGATTGCAGGCAATCTACGGTAAAGAAATATGCTATATTATGCAAAACCCCATGACAGCATTTAATCCATCGCTGCGTATTGGAAGGCAATTAGAAAAAACATGTTACTTACATAACCCCCAAATATCGCGGCAGGAATTACAACTATTAGTGAGCAACACACTACAACAGTTGGGCCTTGATGATTTGAAACGGATACTAAAGAGTTATCCTGATGCCCTTTCGGGTGGGATGTTGCAGCGGATTATGATTGCAGCAGCACTAATCAATCAGCCTACTATATTGGTTGCTGATGAAGCGACTACAGCAATAGATGCCTGTAACCGAATTGAATTGATGCAATTACTTAGGCAGTTATGCAGTGGCGGCATGGCGATCTTATTTGTTACACATGATTTAAGAGCGGCGTCAATGGCGGATCGAATTTTAATAATGAATGATGGCCAGTTGGTCGAGGCAGGGACAACGGAGCAGATATTCAATGAACCTAAAGAAGAATATACAAAATATCTGCTTAGTGCTTGTACGTTGGAAAGACGGTGATTACCTATGATTGAAGCGAAAGATGTAAGTTGCACTTTTGCCCGCAATCCGTTTTCCAAAGAGGGATTCGTGGCGGTTTCCCCGGTTTCCATCCAATTTATTGATGGTGAACGGTATGCCATCGTTGGTGAGTCGGGGTCAGGTAAGACAACACTCGCCAGAATGATTGCGGGCCTCCAGCGTCCTACGGCGGGGAATATCTATGCCAATGGGATACCTGTTTACGGTAAACACAAGGTTCGTACAAATTACTTCAGGGAAGTACAAATTATTCAACAGGACTCTTCATCTGCATTAGATCCTAAAATGTCCGTGGGTAGATCAATCGAAGAACCTCTTTTGTGTTTTTTTCATTTAGACAAAGGAGAACGCAAAAAAAGGTGTCATGATCTGATGGATTTATGTAATTTGCCTGTTGAATACTACTCGCGTCTTCCCGCAGAATTATCTGGGGGCGAGCAAAAACGAGTCGCTATTGCAAGGGCCTTGGCAGCAGAACCTAAGTGTCTAATTTTTGATGAGGCAACAAATGGCTTTGACCTTCCTTTACGCAAGAAGATCATTGAAGAAATTGTTGACTTGCAGAGGAAACTCGCATTTACCCTTATATTTATTACACATGATATGGAGTTAGCCGTCGTTATTGCTGACGTAATTTTGGTTATGAGAAATTCCACCTTGATTGAACAGGTTGAATTTTCTGGAGATATATCAGTATTTACAAGCGAATACAGCAAGACGCTTTTATATGCGAGTGGAATTACTGATACATAATCATTGTTGGAATTGATCATAGCAGAAATAAAATGAAAGGATAGTTTGCGATGAAATTCAAAAGACTTGCAACGATTCTTATGGCTGCGGCCATGATGGTTTCGTTGGTTGCCTGTACAGGCGACAATGGCGAAAACTCAGAAACGCCTGTTACTTCGGGCAATGATGTTGTGGAGGAAACGGAAACCAACCACATCACTTTGGCCGAAAGTTGGGGATTTGAAAATTTCTATACAATTATGACGCCCGATGTATCGGCAAGCAACTTCGGTATCACATATTATCTTAGCAATTTCTACGATGTGCTTGTAGAATATCAAGATGGAGAATACGTTGGTGGTCTGGCCGAGGATTGGACAATTAGCGAAGATGGAACGGTCTACACATTCAATCTACGGCATGATGTGAAATTTTCTGATGGTAGCGATCTGACTGCGGAAGATGTTGCCAAATCGCTTTTGGCCGTTCCCATCAATTTGGGGCAATACAATGGAACCTATGGCCGCCTGTCTACAATTATTGAAGATGCAGTGGTCGTTGATGACTATACTGTTGAAATGCATCTGACGCAACCTTATTATAATGCGCTGCGGGAGCTGTGTTTGGCGAATCCATTCGGAATCGTATCGAGTGAACAACTTAATGATGATTTAACGAAAAAGGATACTTTTGAAACTGCAACCTATGGTACAGGTCCCTATATGTATGCTGGAGATAATGACGGGCAGACCTGGAATTTCGAGAGCAATCCCTACTATTGGGGTGAAAGACCTGATGTTGAGAGTTTTTCTATCAAGAGCATTCCTGACAATGATGCTAAAATTCTCGCATTGAAAAACGGGGAGATTGATTTTGTCGCAGGAATCACGAACGTCTCCAACGAAAGTTTTGTGGAAATGCAAAACACTGAGGGATTTGGTGCCAAGGTTGATGACAAATCTTTCCGCACCGGATATATTGGTTACAATTTAAGTAGCTCTATGTTCGGTGATGAAGTTGTTCGCCAAGCCATTACATTGGCCTTAGACAAAGATGCAATTTCTGAGAGCATTTATGGCGGCCTGTATGAAAAAGCAGATACATTCTTCCCGAAGACCCTACCCTATTGTGATGTAGAGCAAACCGTATACTCTTATGATATAGACAGGGCAAACCAATTGCTTGATGAAGCAGGATACATTGATACAGATGGCGATGGCATCCGTGAAAAGGACGGCGAGAAACTATCCTCTCCGTTTCAGTACCAAGCAGGCTCCGCTTCTGATGATAACTTGGTTGTTTATATCTGCGACCAGTTAGGGAAAATCGGAATCGAACTTACACCGCAGTCTGCACAAATGATGGACTGGTATGCAATGATTACAACTGGAGAGTACGGCCTTACCTTATTTAAAACACAAGGCGGTTTCTATGATCCGGGCAATACGATCGGTAATATCGATCCCAGCATGGCCATGGACCCAATTATCTCCCAGGTCGCTGCATACTTGCCGGGCGGTGCCGATCTGATTACAGAATTGGAATCTACTACTGACGAGGAACGAATCCAAGAGATTTATGGAATTATTTTGACTACGATGGCGGATCAGTGCCTTACTACACCTCTGGTGTATCCTCACCAACTTGCAGTATATAGTGATAAGATTGCAAACTACGATTTTCCGCCTGATGCAAACTTTACTGCTGTACAAAATATCACATTAAAGTGAGCATTTTCCCATTCTGCAAACGGCGTGCTATGCAAAACATAGCACGCCGTTTGTAGAAAGAGAAACGACATATTGCAAATAGATTACAGAGAAGTTATGTTAAACCATATATTTGCTCTGCCGGTTGAAAGGAGTCCAGATATTGGTGAGCAATCAATCAAAAGGAATTAAGCGGATTCTCAGTTTTGCCGGCAGATACAGGGGCCTCTTGACTTTTGCCCGTTGCCTTTCCGGCATCAGTGCGTTGTTTATTATAGGCCCTTTTATCTGTGTATATTTTGCGGCAAGAGAACTTATCGCTGTATTTTTAGGCGATCAATTGAATGGCCAAGCATTATTGAATTGGGGCCTTTTTGCATTAGGATTAGAACTCGTGGGAGTAGTACTCTACTTTTTGGCTTTGCTATCTTCTCATATCGTTGCGTTCCATATTCAAAAAAACCTGCAGATGGCAGCATTAAGGCACCTTGCTCATATGCCAATTGGCTATTTTAATGCCAATCCAAGCGGAAAATTGCGTAAAATAATTGATGAAAACAGTTTTCAAACGGAGACCTTTATTGCACATCAGTTGCCAGATTTAACAGGCGCCCAAGTAACCCTGATTGCTGGTGTTTGCTTTATGATCATTTTTGACTGGCGTATTGGAGTTCCACTTATTATCTTATATGGAATGGCCTTTTATCTGCAAAGCTCTCTCATGGGAAAGAATAGTGCTGAGTTTATGAGAATTTATCAAGACGCTCAAGAAACAATGAACCATGAGGCTGTTGAATATATTAGAGGAATCGCCGTTGTCAAGGTGTTCGGACAAACTGTAAAGTCGTTCGCCAAATTTCATAATGCGATAGAGACCTATAAAAAGTACGCACTTGCTTATACTATGTCTTGCAAGAAAGGCATGGTTGCATTTAATGCTATCGTAAACTCATCCTTTTTAGTGCTGGTTCCGATTGGCTTTCTAGTTGGATTTACGACCCCGACACTCAGAGATTTTATTCAAAGTTTTCTGTTTTACGTGATTTTCTCTCCGGCATGCGCAGTGATGCTTAATAAAATTATGTATATGACTAGTTATAAAATGCAGGCAGAGGAGTCTATGCGTAGAATCGATATGATTTTAACTTCTAAACAGCAACCAGAACCAGCGATCCCCCAATATCCTGATACATATGAGGTCGCTTTTGAAGATGTGACATTTGCATATGATAATACCGATCACCCCGCAGTTTCACATCTCACTTTTATGGCAAAAGCAGGAGCAATAACGGCCCTTGTGGGACACTCCGGGTCAGGTAAAAGCACAGCGGCCAGTCTGATCCCTCGGTTCTATGACGTGCAGGATGGCGCAGTAAAAATTGGCGGCGTTGACATCAGGGAAATCCCACAGGGTGATTTAATGAAAATGGTGGCATTTGTGTTCCAAGACCCCAAGTTGTTTAAGGATAGCCTATTAGAAAACATAAGAGCCGGAAGACCATCGGCAACCCGTGAGGAAGTTCTAAAGGCAGCTCATCTGGCGCAGTGCGACGACATACTGAAAAAGCTTCCAAACGGAATAGATACAATTATTGGAAGTCAAGGTATATACCTGTCCGGGGGCGAAACACAGCGCATTTCTATTGCCCGCGCTATTTTAAAAGATGCTCCTATTGTAGTTTTGGATGAGGCGACAGCATATGCTGATCCCGAAAATGAGCATCAAATCCAGAAAGCATTTGATGGACTTATAAAGAATAAGACGGTTATTATGATCGCACATCGGCTTTCGACTGTCCAGGATGCAGACCAAATATTGGTGATGAAAAACGGTGCGATAGCGGAAAGCGGAACACATTCTGATTTGATAAAGCATCAGGGCGAGTATGCTAAAATGTGGGACAATTATAACAAAACGGTGCAGTGGCATATAGAAAGTTGAGGTGCTGTCTATGCTAAAACGTGCGTTTGCATTAAGCGATCAAGGCGCAAAAGATTTAGCAAAAGGGATTATAGCAACTGCCTGCGCCAATTTGATACAGATCATTCCAGCAAGTTTGTTGTTGATGGTAGTAATGATGCTTTTAGAAAAAGCGGCAGGGACTCATGTTAATGTAGGTCGGAATATTCCGTTCTTTGTCGGAATTACCCTGGTGCTTTTTGGCATGATCGCGATTGCCCAATTAGTACAATACAATTTGACATACACTGCCGCATATAAGGAAAGTGCAAATCGAAGAATTGTGCTGGCTGAAAAACTCAGAAAACTTCCACTGTCATTCTTTGAAAAGAAAAATTTAGCCGATCTGACAACTACTATTATGGGGGATTGTACAGCATTAGAAAGGACATTTTCTAATGCGATTCCACAGTTGTTAGGTACGATTCTTATGTTTGTTATTACATCCGTGGGGCTGGCAGTTTTAGACTGGAGGATGGCTCTTTGTATTATTGTCCCGGTACCAGTTGCCTCAATTGTTGTTGTTCTTGCTCGTAAGGCACAGAGTAAGGCGGAACTTGAAAATCTGGAGGCAAAAAGGTGCGCCTATGACGCAGTACAAGAATATATTGATACTATAAAAGAATTAAAAGCATACTCAAAGACAAATGTATACTTGGATGAACTTGATAAAAAGTTGGAGAATGTTATTCGTTGTTCCTTCCGAAATGAGTTAGCCCCCGGAGCATCTACAACAGCTGCTCAGTTCATCCTGCGCTTTGGTTTAGTTGCTGTTTTGCTTATAGGGGGAAACTTGGTGATTGAAGGTATGCTTTCTATTCCCATGCTCATACTGTTCCTTCTTTTCGCTGGTCGAATCTATGATCCATTCACCAACTGTTTCATGCTATTAGCGGAGGTTTTTGCCGCACTTGTAAGCATTGGCCGGATGAAACAGATAGACAATACACAGGAACAAACCGGCTCAGACTGTTGCAATAACATTGGCTGCGATATTGAGTTCAAGGATGTTTACTTTTCTTATAACGAGGAACCAGTTCTGACAGGAGTATCTTTTGTAGCAAAGCAAGGCGAAATAACTGCTTTAGTCGGGCCATCTGGCAGTGGAAAATCAACAGTTTCAAAATTAGCAGCGCGTTTTTGGGACGCCGATTCCGGACTCATAACACTTGGAGGCATAGATGTCAAAACTGTTGAACCAGAAGTATTGTTAAAAAACTATGCAATCGTATTCCAGAATGTCACCCTTTTTGACGAATCGGTAATGGAAAATATACGACTTGGCCGTAGCGGAGCATCTGACGAAGATGTCAGAGCCGCAGCAAAGGCCGCCCAATGTGATGAGTTTATTGATCGTTTACCGCAAGGCTATGACACGAATATCGGGGAAAATGGAAGTAAATTATCCGGTGGCGAGCGCCAGCGCATTTCTATTGCCCGTGCCTTGCTAAAAAATGCTCCTGTTATTCTTCTCGATGAAGCAACTGCATCTATGGATGCAGAAAGTGAAACAATGGTACAAACTGCCTTGTCAGCGTTATTAAAAGGTAGGACAGTGATAGTTATTGCGCATCGCATGAGGACCATAGCGAATGCAGACAAGATAGTTGTTTTGGACAAAGGGAAAGTGACTGAAATGGGGACTCCCAGCGAGTTGGCTAAAAAAGGCGGGCTGTATGAGCATTTGGTTGTTCTTCAGCAGAAACAACAAATGTCTTCTTTACCGACATGAAAGTCCTAAGAGGAAAATATGAAAAGAAAACAGCAAGCCACCGCATCCGGTGAGGATTATTTAGAGGCCATCTTAGTAATCCAAATGCAG